>Ga0307930_1000993_pt1 | contig 22883 bp, 15 predicted proteins | sample OrgLakmetageno46_FD_203161 | JGI IMG/M metagenome (GOLD analysis project Ga0307930, IMG submission 203161) | Saline water microbial communities from Organic Lake, Antarctica - #46 | ecosystem: Environmental > Aquatic > Non-marine Saline and Alkaline > Saline | place: Antarctica: Organic Lake...
GTTGTGCGGCACTTGTGCGCATACAGACAAGTGCGGAATGTTACTGAAAATTTCGAGGAGATTCCATGATGACGTCACTCTATTCTGGGCCGATTCCAGTGACGGAAATCACGTCTGATTGGTGAAATTTCACTTTCCGCGTGATTCCCGCGTAATTACGTGGGTGAATCTTAACCTAGCCAGACGCGAAGTCATCAGCCCTACGGGCTGCCTGCTGCTTCAACAAAAAAAAAACGTAACAGTAACATTAAGTCTCGGCCCTCTACTTTGTACTTTGTGAAATTCGAGGCAATTGCGCCTGGGTGCTCATTAGGTCTCAGTTCATAATAGTGTTAGCTCTTTGTTCAGTTCCAGAAGTTCCGGCAGTTCCGGGTGTAGTTGCCGTCGAATCAGATGGCTTAATTACAAATATTCACGGCGCAAACGCAGGCAAGATATACGCTCTATTTGCTGCTCTATTCCTCTAGGATCACTTCTTCGGCGTCGTTGGGAAATTCGCGCTGTCTCCTGCACGGGGACTTTTGGCCCGAGGAGATCTGGGCTTCACCACGGTCTCGCCTTCTCCCTTCAACGACAGCTTCAGGGATTCGGCCTGCGCCCACCGCACTTTTTCTTCGAGTTTCGCGACTTCGGCCACGCAGTCTTTGTGCTGGTCTAAAGTGTTGGGCCCCACGCGCCCGTCTTCTTGGAGCACCTGGGCCACGCCACCAAAGAATGTAACAAATGGACATCATGCAAATGCAGAGATTATAGCCTACGATCAACTTAATCCCCTTGATTAAGCATGCTCGCCTGGGCCTCAAGACTTCACTCCTGAATTCGTGCCATGGGCATTTCTGGAAGAAGAAAAACCTACCACGCGTTGCTTTCGCTGGCAAGTAGAAAGCCTCACCTTGTAAACTTCGATGCCAAATTGCCTCTTCTTGAGCTTGATCATGTAATTGTACCACGCAATATCCGCTTGTAACTTGGTCATCGACGAGTACAGCTTCATCTTGTAGCCAATCATGGCTAGGGTCCCCATTTCCTCGTCAGGCTCCTCCTACGAGGCAGTAAACATATTTGGGGGCAGAGTCGGCGAGAAAACGATCGATGTTAGGGGTGAGCTGTGTTGCAGTGTACTAATGCATTTATTTCGAGAGGGTTGATTCGAGGTTGCATCTACATCTCCGTGAACTCTAAAAAATACGTTCTGTACCAAAAACGGCGTTGAGCACTTTTTCGCACAATTTTTAATCATTCGCATATGACTGGAAAGAAGGTTACATTTGAGGCGGTTCGTGATGCACAAGTTAAAAGCAGGCAATGGTACCTCAGTCAAATGCTTCAAATCTGCGACTGTTTCCTTCGTATGGTGTGACCACTTGTCTTCTTTTGGCACCATATGGGTGGCCATGGCTATGGAATGATGCTTCCGGGGACCTTTCTGAACGTGCGCGTGGTCGTTGACATTAGGATTGAATTCTCCAAGGTTCGCGACCGCCGGTGAACTGCCAGCATAGTCTCCGGTAGGTGGCGCCTCTTGAACAGGTGCTGGCCCTGCTGGCTCCTTTGGCTTGCGCGAGAACATGGCGGCGTGGAATGTGCTGAGCAACTGAGCAACCAACAACAAGCAACAAGCCAAGGCAACGAAATATTTTGACCAATCGATGCGCGTGCTGCAAGCTAATCTGTACAGGGGGATACGCAAAATTGTTTGAGGTAATTATATTTTTAAAATTTCAGTACTGTCCAAGCATCAGACCATATTTTTGGTTGGGTGGTTGGTCTCCCAATCGGTAGACCCGAGTTCAAATCCACATCTTAACCGTTTGTGTGCAAGTCTATCTTCTTTTTTTTCGTTCACCTTCCCGAGGGAGGACTGGACTAAGTAACTAACGGAAGGAGTGCCATCAGAGTATTCCGGGCAAGATTGAAAGCCCGGACCATGGTTCAAATAACTATCGTAAGCGGTCTCTTCGGCGTTGCGGAGTAGGCCAGACCTGGATAGAATACAAGCAAGCAAAGCCATCTCTATCCTGCTCTAATTAAATGCACGGATATCCTTTTCCGAAACTAACTCCTTTAATTTCATATCGGCAATTTGGTACATGATTTTATACTTGGCCTAGTTGAACTTGCTCTGCGGAGTGCGCAACACCCATAAAAACCTCGCTTTTTGCAAATTTTCCGAGAAATTTGGCCAATGCCCCTCTCCCTCCTGAATCATCCCGCACTTGCTTTGTGTGCGCAACGCACGCGCATTCCCACTTCTGCCCGCAGCACTGGCTTCTGTGCCATTTGGGTTTGTATTAGTTCGAATTCGAGCTCGCTCTGATGACTGCTCTAATGATTGTGCCTATCTGCTGTCCCGCGATACAGGGACGTACCATGGTCTGATGTCTTTGTCAGTGGAGTACTCACATGACTAGACCAGTGCAACGATCAGAAGGGAAGCGAATACATAAAACAACATTATAGCGATAACTTTCCGCCTGTTAGCCCTCTTCTGTTTTTCCGGTCCCACAGGGCCCGTGTCAAAACTGTATTGCACGCAAAGACGGCATGCTTATTAAATGCAGCAGGCTTCGAAATTACAATAAAGCCAAGATGGTTATTGCGGTGTGGCACCAAGTAAAGGACTCGAATATGGGCCCTTTCATGTGATTTTGAGGCAAGCGGTGAGGGACTTGATGCTTCATTGTACAGATCTGTATTGGAGGAACCTTATTTACAGTAATGTGTGTAGAAAAGACACAGAAGCCAGTGCAGTGGGTAAAACTGTACGCGCATGCTATGTGCACAAGTCACAGATGTAAAGAGGAAGTGTGTCGAGGGCAGGAGGTCAATTTAGGACTTCCAATTCCCTCTAAAGTGGAGACCGTTCATGAAACAAATTTTGGACTGAACTTAGATCGCTACTGCACCTGTTTCTGTGTTGAAGAGAGATGATGCCGTTGCTCCATCTCGTGGGCGCGCTGAGCGAGGTTCTCTGCTTCTCCACCGACATTGCCCTATTGTCGCACTGGAGTTGCCCTCAGCTGTTGTTTATAGATGGTAAAGGCACTTTCTTTTAGAGCTGGAAGGGGCTGCATGTACAACGCGTTTCTGCTATGTTCACTGCCAGCGCTTCTTCAAAACGTGAACCATTTTGGGGAGTAGAAAAACGTGGCAGCTACTCCCCGTTTGGAAGGTGGGTCGCAGCCGTAGTACTCTCGATTTAGGCAAGAAAGCCAGCCCAGTAACCGTGGATGCTGAGCTCTAGAATCGACTCAAAGTTGAATGTTTGGAACGGCATTGAGAAAACGTGCAACACCAGGAAATTGATCTTCTAGAAATTACCACATAAGCTCTGTTTTTAGCAAGCAAGACGGGCCGCGCGAGTTTTCTTCATCTCTGTATAGCCTTTTTGGCACATTTACACTTGTAATACTTGACGATGCCTATGACTCGGGCGCCAGGGCAATTGCTTGGTGGTTGGATAGCGCGTCCTCGGCTGAAAGGGTTCCAAAAAGTAACATTGGGTCGGGCGCTTAGGCAGGCTCTTAAGTGCAAAGGGCCTCCAGTCAACTTCAAGGAATGGCGTGCCATGGCAGAGGATAAGTCGGAGTCGAGATCACGGACGTGCTTGAAGCCAATGCCTTTTTCTGATAATTGATTTTAAAGAGTTCATAAGAGTAAAAGATGGGCATTAAAAAGGGCTTTAAAGTTACAGTGCAAAGGGCTTCCCGTCAACTTCAAGGAATGATGTGCCATAGCAGTTAGCACAGGATAGGTCGGAGTGGAGATCGCATACGTGATCGAAGCCTATGCCTCCTTCCGAGTATTGACCCTGTAAGGTTCATGGGAGTAAAGTTGAGAATTGCATTACGCAAAAGGGCACTCAGCCCAGTCAGAATTTGTTCTGGTGAATTCATCAATACGCAGCTTTAGGCTAGTTGTCAATGTTTCTTTGCAATTGGGGAGTACAATCCAATATAATTGTGTTATGCAAGAGAGCTCTCGGCTTGGGATTGGTTTCACTTGGGGATAACAATCTATCTACTCCTCTAGGCGCGCCAATGAGCACAACGTCGCTATGGCCTATTTAGATCGTAGATTGGATATTGGGGTTTAGATTTTTGGGCATAGTTATCCAAAATTAAGGGTAGAATAAGAAAAGTAAAGTACAGATCCGTAGCTCCGAAGTAACACAACGCCCATCAACAATAATAAATGAAGCCTAATCACGAGGTGGTGCATTCAAGAGGGCAGCTGTGCCAGAGGCCAAATTCGAAGGGGAACTCCGTTGCCTCTCAGGCAATGGCTGCGCTATGAGGCTGCGGTGCAGTTCAAAAAGCACTTCTGTGGAAGGCGATTGCATGGGCACAAAGCTCAAAAAGCGGTCCAATTCTGTTGTCCACGCAGATAGAAGGCTGCGGTCAAGGACGCGAGTTAAAGTGCGCTGGCGGAGCACAAAGCCAAAGACTAGAGTGGCTAATTTGAAGCCCAGGCGCTGGCCAATGACGCCGCTGGTATCTGCTTCTCGGTGCACAAAGAAAATGAGCTCGTCGACCAAGTACTGCAACTCATGCAGCAAAGCACCATACCCATTGCTACTAGTGCTAGTTGCAGTTGTTGTTATTGCAGTGCTTCTTGTTGAAGGACTGCTGTCTCCATGATCGCCGGATGCCAAGGCAAATTGGCTGCGCAGCTCAATCAAGGCAGAATCTACACGGAGAACTCCAACGCCGTCAGTGTAAGAGTCGTCAGCATGCTCAGTGTCGAGGCTTCCGTCGAAAAGGAAAACCGGCAACAATTCTTCAATGCGGTGCCAAAACCCACTGAACTTGTGCACAAACCACAGAGCATACTCTTCGAGAGCCTGAAAAGCATAGGAGTGCCGGTTTGACGACGACGGCTGGCTGCGGGAAGGAAATTGAACCATCGGCGCTTCGACAGGCAGACTGCCGCCACTACTGCTAGACGCTGCACCAGCAGCACTCGAGAGGTGTCGGTCAGGCTGCACGTTCAGGACGACGTGGTACTTTTCGCTTGCGCGTCGGTGGCGCGTGAAAACGGTCAAGTGCTCTTCGAGCCCAATGCTAGAGAGCAGCTGTTGTGGCCCCAGTCGCTCGATTTCTGTCGCAAGTGCTGCGGCAGAAAGAACCACTTCCACTTGGAGCCCTGCCCCTGCCAGCAGCTCTACAACAACTTCTTTGGCCGTTTCTGCTGCAGCGGGAGGAGATGCACTCGAAACAGCGTGTGGAGAAGCAGGAGAAAGAGCTCCAGGAGTAGCGCTCGCATTGCCACCAGAGCCTGCCACTGACTCAACCGCAGCATTATTCTTTGTGCCCTCGACGAGGCCTGAAGCAGGTGCATTGAGATGTGCCACGGCCAGGCTAAAATAGTGCGCGTGTGTTTTCAACACGCAGGTCACCGGCGCCAGAGATGTGTTGCGCAACTCAAAGAAGGCACATGACGGGGGTGAGTGCCCTGAGCTAGACAACAGCGAGGAGGAAGATGCGAAGGAAAGCTGGACAAGCCCCGTATGGGCGTCGACTCGACATTGTTCAGGTGTGTTGTCGCCATTTGGTAAGGTTCTTTTGGTTGAAGGAAATAAATTGAGCGATCGCGGCCACACAGTGCCTCGAAGGTGAATCGTGCGGCGGTAATCTTGCACTAGACGGCATGTCACAAAGACTTTCTCCGCAAGAGCCATGCCACTGTTGCTAAGACTACTGCCACTCTCTTCTCCACCATTTTGACTGCTGCTGCTATCATTGCCGTTGTTGCTTCCAACACTTTCAACGCCATAATTGCTTGCGTTTTTGCTATTGCGCTGAGGTGTCAAAAAGATGTACACTTGAAGATAACTCTGGCGCTCCAGGGTGACCGAGAAAATGCGCTCAAGCACTGTCGAAGACCGAGAAAAGGACAAGTGCCGACCAAGACTCGAGTCCAGCTTGAAGTCGAGTGGCACTGCTGCGCAGTTGCGAATCACCATGGAGTGCTGGCATTGAGGAACACCTTCGTAGACGTCGCCAAAGTCAATGTGGGTTTGCCCCGGCGTTGGCTCCATTGGTGCAGGATTGAAGCTACTATTGGAAGCAAAGCCATCGACGTCGAGTAAATTTGGGGCTGGTGCACCCGCTACCAACACTTCAAAGAGCATTTCACCACCCATCGTCACCGGTTCTGTGACAACCTCCATTGACACACGAATGAGTTTTAAGTCGTTGGCGTTGAGTTCGTTTTCCACCCAAATCCAGGACTCAAACACCCCAAAATGCCGCCTCGCAAAGTACAGCATGATGTCGTGCGTCTCACCAGGCCGAACAATGCCGCTGTCACGCCCCACGCGGGTCCACTGGCCACTGTCCTGGTGGAGCACAGTAAATTTGTACGGCACAGAGATAGTGCCCGACCGATTCGACAACGTCACTTCCCACTCCACTGAAATTTGCTGTTTGATCTTTTGCCCAATGTTCACTTCAAAGCGCTTCACGCCTCCACTTTCACTGTTGGCGGCGGCGCGCTCAGGCACAGGAGTGCATCCTCGTAGGGTAAGCACGGGTAACTCGGCCGGAGTCGTCAGGGCAGATGAAGGTGCCAATAGGGGTAACTTCGGCGGTACTTTCAACCGTGGTGTGGTTTCAGGCAAAACAACTATGTCCTTCACATATGCATTCCTATTTGAGACCGAATCAGCTGGCTCAACCATAGCAGGTACAGTTTGCTTCTCTTGGACAACGGTTGCTGCACCTACCATGGCTGGTTTGTCAACCTCATCGGCTGGCGGTGCAACATATGGCGCAGTTTCGACAATACCCACAGCAATGCTTTGGCTCGACAACTTCGGCATGTCTGCATCATGCACGATGAGATAGGCCGCGAAACTTGTTCCAACTTCAGTGTCGGCATGTCCATCAGCAAACGCAGCAAAGTTCTTGTTGCGCTGTCCTAATGTGGTACCTGCCTGCAATGCCACGGCAATGTCCACCGACGCGCCCGGCGGTACGACTCCAGAAGTCATAGAGGGCACGGGCTCGAGAGTGTCGGAGACGATGTCACCTCCGCCGCGCTCACGCAAGTGGAATCGCGCACCTGGTTGCCGACTCGCGGAGGATTGAATGAGGAAATTGAGAGGCCGTGTTGCAGAAGGATTTGAGACAGTGAACGATTCGTCCGTTGTTTCGACCACGCGCATTCCACCCGCGCTCGCATTTCCTCCTTCCAGGATTGGTTCTAGTTGGAACTGAAGTGCAGTCGTTGAAAGTGCAAAAGTGGTTCCCGGTCGCAGGACGCCTCCTAGTGTAAGGGAAGAAGTTACCCACACCTGCGGTGACGCACTGGCTTCAAGTTGTTCGCTGGGAGGCAGCAACGAGCTCAGGGCTGCTACACTCTCAGCAGCTGGATCGTCAGTTTCGTGCACATTGAGCCGATGAACGATTGGCGTGGCCTCAAACACCAAGGAGCCGAGAACTGATGGTAAAGCGCTATCTCCAACATTTTCAGCGTCTTCTGATTCATCACCAAACGGCTCAAGCGCATCGATCGTCGATTGATTGAGTCGTGCTGAAGGGAGGCTTGTCTGAATGATTCGCACATTGATGGTCTCTTTTGGCTCTAAACTAAATGCTTTGATGGGAGCATTCGACTCGCGAGCCACGAGTACAAGACGAATCGTATCAACGAGAGCCTCCACAGGCCGTGCTTGCAGAAACACTTGCACCGGTTGGCTGTAAGTATTCTTGACGCTGAACCAGGCAGTCGAGTTCATGGCACTCGAAGCATCCGCATGTGTTGACACAATCAAGGTTGGCAAAACGAGACCGTCCTCCACTGAATTACGCATATGATCTGTCAAGGATAGGAGTTTGACAATACTCTCACCAACAATTTCAATGTCCACAGATTCACGCATATTCGATGCGTTGGTAACGCACAGCCCGAGCTCATACTTGACTTCATGCACGTCACCTTCATCGACATCGGGTTCAGCTTCAACGTTGAAGACAGCTTCAACTTCTAACGAGGTCTGCGCTTTCGGAGGTATCCAAAGCAAATTCCCAAATTCGTTCCACTCGCTACCTCCGTCTTGCCGATAGCGTGTCAAAGCATGCTGTTCTCGAGGCTCGACCGTAAATGGAAGCGGTGCTTCAGAGTCGTTATTTACAATCACTGTGCTTGCTAGGCGCGAAGTTTCTGCACCAATTCGGCCAACGTCTACAAATTTGGGCGTGGCCAGGCTCATTCGAGTCTGCACAAAACTGCCAACTACCGAAACCATCTTGGCGACCGCGGAGCCTTCTAATTTTCCGGTTGACCCAACCATGTCAAAGCTAGAATTCACAAACACCAAATGGCCATGGAAACGAATCGCTGATCCGGGTTTCGATTTCGCTTCAAAGTAAACCAGGCTTTCGCGTAAAAAGGACATCTCGAGATCAATAGAAGCGCCTGGAGGAATCTCAATTGGGTCACCCACTGCGTAGTAGCTTTCGGGAACGTTATGTACAGGGTTACGAGCACTTCCGAGGGTTCCCACCGGGCCAACCTCAATGGGCACATCGCAATATAAGCGTAGCACAGAAGACACGGCACGATTGCTCTTGACGGTGAAAATAGACGAGATCCTTGGAGCAGATTCTGGAGCAGCTGTATAGAAAGGCTTGAACAAAAGGCTCTTATTAGCACCTCGTGCTGATTCAACAGAAAGGACTGGCTGGTCCAATGGCCTTACCAACAAAGGCTCGTGCACCACTATAGTATCTGCTGCGAACGCTTCATCTCCAACGCCATAACCAGTACCCAGAGCAATAAAGGACGCGCCATTGTCCTTTGCAGAGTCCGCACGAAGAAGGCTTAATGAACCATCTTCAACGAGAGCTCTAAACGTTAGCGAAGACGTTGCTAGCCCACCATCTTCATCTGGAGGGCAACTCTCATTCAAAACTTCAACGGTGTGAGAGAAAAGATCGGAGCCCGTCGTTGTCGCGAAACAAAACGTGAAGACTTTGGCTTCTTCCGGTTGCAGCACACCAAATTCTTTTTCCGCTACTACAAAGAGGTCAGCGTCACCGCTGGATAAGGCTTCCGTGAGTCTGGTCAGTTCACTCAAGCTCGTCACGCAGTTTTGGTTTAAGAAGCGATACTTCAGTGGAAGAGCTTTTGCCACGTTCCTTATTTCGAAACTTCCCCAAACTTTTTCAACTGCACGTCCTGCTGGCAGACTTCCTCGAAGCAGAGTGTCCGACTTCGCGCGCAATTGCAACAAGCTGAATCCTGCAACTCCAACAAATTTCACGGTCTTTTCGAAAAGTTTCTTGCCACCGCTACCCGCACCAGAGACACGAATTCCACCGACAAGTTCCCGGCATTCGCCGCTCACGTACGACTTCTTTGGCAGCATGGGCCGCAGCATGATATAGAGGCTGATAGTTGAGTGCGGTGCGAGAGGAACCGAATCTGCATCCTCGCGGCATTCGCGGTCTCTGCATGAGCATGCAGAAATCATCGGGAGCGCACATGAGAGAATATATTGTAAAAAAAAGAGAGAGAATTAGTAAGTGAATCAATTAAGGAGGGCTAATAGCTAATGGAGCAAGTACATCTGAGAGTTCAGAAGAAAGCTATAGGCTGAAGACTCTCTTCACAATATATTCAAGTGGACAGTCGCTATAACTTACCGATATACACAGCACTGCCTTTTTAAATTTGCAACAGCGCTCAGCATGATAGGCTGCGACGTGAGGTTGGTGACCCGTAGAGTGTCGCGCTCAGGGTGAGCAATACTGAGTGGTGCATCCAGGCCTTCAGGTAGCATCGTGGTCAGCGGTGGCATATAACAACAACCCAGATTGATTGGCTCCGTTTCGCCTGTACGCCCCACAAGATCTGGAAATGACACGAACTCTTTGATGCGCTCCTCTGTAGTTGCAACATTCATGGACACAACCACTTTCTGGTCTGTTGAGCCCGTAGGGGATAAGTCACGTAAGAGGACAGTGGAATTAAACCTTCCAAGCTCATTCGCCGTCAACGTCAGAGTTACGTCTCGAGAGGCTCCTGGGCCAAGTGCTGCCATTGAGTCCGACACTTCGAGTCGTGCAGTTGAGGACTTGTCATTCATCGGAATCACCAGAAATGTGCGCTCCTCCAGTGCGTTGTTGGTGATAGGCAGCGTGGCAGTAACCGTACTCCCGAGATCTTGGCGTCCAAGGTCAAGCTTTGAAGGAACCATGAATGAGTAGCGCCGCGGGCAGACAATGAGTGGAATATGTTGTCGTTTCCGTCGATCTAAGGTTGGCAATACAGGGGTGGCCGAGAGCATCCCTCCGAAGACCACATTATTCACTGATATGCTGTCAGAGTGCAGCCAGAGCATGCGAATTTCAATACTCGCGCGGCTAGCAATGGAGCAGGTCACTGAGCCGTCGGGAATTTGAGGAAAGTCTGCACCTCCAGCAACAACGGGTTCGTCGACTTCAAGCATAAATATCGACCCATTTTCGTTTCGCCATGGGCATGCCGATTCTTCTCCATCAGATCCCATGCCCACAGCTGATTCCCACTTCAGCTGAAGCTGAATATCGTAGTCCACTTGCGAGGTGAGCCGCACCACTGCTAGTGGCTTGGTACTGTCGCGCGTGTCAGCAGAGACTCGCACAGCCTCCGAGTATGAGTTGAGGAATGGGAATCGTAATTCAGGATAATCTGTAACGAGGCAAGCAGATTCACCAACCCCAGCCATAACAAACAGCTTAAAACCATCTTCAGTGGACACCAGAGACCCTTCGCCGGCTTGTAGTGAGGGTACTGGCGCCGGTGGCACAACACCTGGCACGCGCACTACTTGAGAATCATTCTCAGGGGAAATAGCGTCTGGCTGTGCGTCATCAAAGTCAGCAAGAACTGAAAACAGCTCAGAACGGAAGTCGATCTCTTTCTTCACATCTTCATTCTTCTCTTCAAACACTGAGAGTAAACCGGTTAAATGAGCACTCTTACTCCATGCAACGGGCGTGGTTCCGATCGGATAGACTACAAATGCAACGGTAATAACGCCAGTGCCATTTTCATCCAGTTCAAGACTCGTTGAGTGATTCGTTTGAGCTCGACGAGTTTTCAGAATGCGCGAGCGTGTGGACTCAGTTTCGCTGTCCGAACGATCTGACTCACTTTCAGTCAAAGCAGCGTCATCGACTTCAGCCTTGCCTTCGATCTGAAGTTTCACTCGCGCAATCTTTGCTTTGAGGCCTTTGATCTTCACTGTATTGTTTTTCCGCTGTGCAATCTTTAGCTTCCTTTCATATTTCTCGAGTTTCTCCTCTAGAAGCGAGCGTTGTTCAGGAGGCAAGCCTGCTGTAGTTCCGCCGTGAAACAGAAAGTAGAAAGACGCTGTCACTCCTTTATCCTCAAGCTTCATGCTCTCACCTTCGTGCACCACAGAAATATTCGAAGCTTTCACAAGAAAACGGCGCCGCCGCGCTGAAATATTTCTCAACGAAAATTGAATTGCGGGGCTCTTTTCGCCGACGAGAAGCGTACCAAAATCCAGAGAATCTGAACTGCCCGTGTCTCCAAGGACGTCAAAAACGAATGTTTCTGGGCGCACCACTTTGGCTTTGATCGTGATAACTTGCGAGTTAGTAGGGTCTTGTACGTTCGCGACCACCAGAGTCTCTTCAAACTTGCCTGCCAGTGCTGGTGACAACCCAAGCATTACTTCCCGAGAGCCATGCGGGCGAATGATGCCACGCCGTTGATTTGGAACTTGAAGGAATCCTGAGGTAATAGAAGCGCTTTTCTGCATGGAATAAAGAAGCGGTACAGACGAGCGGTTCACAATTGTCACGTAATTGGTTGCATAGCCGCCCACATTGATTCGACCAAAAGTAATGTTCTTTTGGCCTATCGACATCTCCGACCGAACCACCTTCGCTCGAACCAGAAGTGCACGAGCTGGTATCAATTGCTTGGAAAATGGTGCCAGTTGCCCAGCATCTGCCGCACCAGCTCCCCTCGCTTGATCTCCAGAAACGGCGTCGAGGTTATCGAGCAATCGAATATTGACTTCGTAGTTTGCTAACTGAGCAACTTGAGACTCCTCTGCCGACCCCGTGCCACGTGAGGTAAGCTTTACTACAACAGTTGCCTGGGCTCCCACCGGTATTCGTAGGTGCTTCACAGCTTGAAGCCGACCCTCTGCAATCGCAACATCAAGCTCTTCAATCCGACTTTTTCGCGCTCTCACTGCTGCTTCCTCTTTTTCCTCACCTTCCCGATCAGCCTCCATCGGTAGCGGCTCTTCAAACTTTGCGAGCAATTGCGCCACCGTCCAAACCTCCTTTTGTTGTGGTGCTGAAGTCACTTCAGCGCTTACTGCTGCAATCTCGCGGCGACGTTGGTTCTGCGGACGACGCCGATTGCTGCCGCCGGACATTGCTTGCGGTCGTGGTGCAGATACACTAGCAAGGTCCATACCGCGCAAACGCTGCGAGTGATTGCTCTGGTCACGCGCCATCGACAACATATTTTCCTTGTATTGACTCTTCGAGGTGGTTGCTCCTCCCGAAGTTTGGTTCCAGGTCATCGACTCCAAAAAGCTTTGACGCGACTCTTCTAACGAAGAAGCTGTTGGCACCAGTGGCTGTAAAGACTGCACAGGCGTAGAGTCAGAGATGGGCTCGGCTGGCTCGCGTCCTGGCGTGAAAAGTTCGATATCATCCAACGAAGGCATCAATTCAAGGTCAAGAGGTTTGTCGCTGATATTCTCGACGCGAAAGGATCGTACGGCAGGGCAATTCACAATAGCTTGATTGAAAAACACTTGCAACTGCTTAAACCCATTGCCTGAAGTACTGGATAATTTGTAAAAAGCAGAGTGGTGTAATACGTGGTGCGTGTCGACATTGCATGCCCGAACTTCTACTTCAGCACCACCATTCTTATCAAGTCGGTTCACAAAGCATATAATCTTCCGATAATTCGAATTGACTTTTCGTGGCACGAATTCAACCTTGAGGTCAACAAAGCCTCGGGCAGGAATGCGCAATTCTTCTTCGGAACAGCTCACAACCTTTGACGTTACTTGGGGAGCTACCAGGGCAGGAAGATCTGAATTATTCGTCACGCTCACGGTAAGTGCACGGTATTCGCCGATGTTACAGTCGCCAAGATCAAGTACGTTTGGTGATACGGATATCAATGAAGCCACGACACGCGCTCGGCAAGATACAGCATAACGCCACGGCAGGGTTCCAACGCCTTCAGACTGAAGATATTGCTGTTGTCGCTCCTCATCATCGCCCCCGTCGTGATCGTCGAGTCCACCGTCGCCAAATCGTAAGCCAGCTGGTGTTCCAGCCGCCGACTGCCCCCAATGATCGATGCCTCTTGCAGCTGACGTAAACAGTAACTTGAATGGGAGCACCCGCAAAGATCCAATCCGGGAATCATCTTCGGGCACCGACGAATCAGGGAGCCTTGCACAGAGCCGAACGATAAGCAGGACCTCTTGGTTTGGAGCCAAGGACAACTCTTCGATGCGCTGAGTAGCCAAACCCAAGTCCGAAGTATTCGGCGAAGAAGCAACCAATAAATTTCGAGACGGGCGAGGCCGAATAGGCGACTCATCAGATATCTTGGACTTGGTTTTCGTAGGAGAAGCAAACACTGCCATGGAATTGCGTTGCTGTAAGTCTGCTACCGAACTTCGGGGCCTGGCACGGCCTCCATCAGCCCTGTCATCGTCCTCAAACTCATCTTCTTCAGAAGGAGCCTCTTCGTCAGAATCGTCATCTTCGGCAACCCGCCGATTTTTCTCGTGGACTCCACGGCGAACACGCAAAGCATCACCTTTGCTCGCGTTTGCAAACATTTCATCGTCACTCTCTTCTTCCACTTCGCTGTCAACTTCCTCTTCAGCACTCTCGAGAACTTCTCGATTATCCAAACGCCGAGTCTCAGTGCCAACGCCAGTTTCAGGGCTTGTAATGTTACTTTTCTTGCTTATGTCATCCACGGTGGCAAGCCCAAAAGAAACCTCGCCTGGACGATCACTCCGTAACAGTACATCCACGACGCGTTTCGTGCAGTTCAGCACCCTAAGAGTTCGCTTGGCGGCCACTCCGTAATAACAGTCCCCCATCGTAAGCACACCCTCAGGAATGGGGTCCCCATCAGGCATCGTCACACGTAAAAGCTTTTCACGAGACTCGAGACTCACCACAGTAGATATATCTATAGTGATGGCGTTGTTTGGATTATTCACATTCTCGACATAAAGCTGAAAGTCAAATTCGCCCACCTCAAGAGGTTTATATATCACTCGAATCCTGCGATGGTCATACGCTGGCACTTCAGCTTCCATTCCCATGAGTGAGTCATTCGTATCGTAATTCCATAGTTCCAGCTGTCCATCGGTGTCCGAAAGCTCTACACGAAAGGCCAATCGAATCTCACTTCGGTTCCAGACGCTGAACTCTCGAACATAAGTTAAGTTGGGCTCGCACTCGTCGAATGAAAGTTCAGTGCGGTCACAGGTCATAAGAGAGCAACACACGTGGCCTACCAGAGGCACATTTAAAAAAGTACTCTCGTCGCTAGGAACTCCCACCGTAAACTCGCCACGGAATTCTCGGAGGCTAGTCGGGTCAAATTCAGTCTTGATAGCGTCCAGCGTGCTCATGTTCGAGATCATAGAGAGGCGCTCAGCCTCAGCTGCACTCAATTTAGGAATCAGAACCATAACAAGAGGGCATGTGTTCTCCCCGTCTTCGAAGCAGACTTCGTCCACAGTCCCGGTGTGATTAAAGAGCTCATTGTAAAAAGAGCCCATCCCATGGGCCACAGCAAGGTTTAGATTCTCATTCTCGCGCTGGAAAAGCACGTCGCACTCGAGCTCCGGCGATAGAATAACCCCTTTAAGACTCACAACCAGCTGCCCCGTGTTCCCGGACCGCTGTAACACCAGAGGTATAAGAGAGGCTTTATCGTCGTCGCTGAATAGATCTCGGCAGTCTAGCTCTGAAATAGCCGCCGCTCTAGGTACCACCAATGAACCGGGCTCCGGTACGTGGAGCGAAAACATGGCAAATTTGTAGTCAAAAGCCTTAATGTAAGAAGCTAGCGGCAGTTGTTCTAGTGGGCGACTCCTATTGTTACACCTTCGGCGCCGCGAAGCTAGTCGTCGAGCATGAAGCCATGAGAAGCACACCGACCGAGAAATGAAAGCTCAAGAAAAAGAAAGAAGCATTTCTTCCCTGTAAGCCTTATCAGAATTGCTGGGAGCTGGGAGTGAGTGCAGGACTGCAGGACTTGCTACGCGACGCCGCACGGCTGCGCGCCCCAGATTCTATCGTGTTTCAGGACTATCGCTGTACTTCTATAGTTAGCAATATCAGCATCTAAATTTCCGATGACTGAGCAGGTCCTGTCAGCTTCAGAAGAGTTTTACGCGCTTTGCTATCAAGGCAACTTAGATGGGGCGAAAGAGCAGCTCGATCTGGGGGCTGAGGTTCATTTTACAGCCTCTAATGGCTGGACTGCGTAAGTGAGGGTGCTCAAAATGTACCTTTTTAATACAAGATGCGCTAAACTTTAATGTGCCATCTAAGCCTAGCCCTGTGATTATGAGAATTCTTCGTGACCACCATGCTTACTTTTCGTATTGCTCGTCAAGTTATGATATCTTTGCATGAACAGGTTGCACGGCGCCTGCCACGCCGGGAGGCTCGAGGTAGTCAAGTTCCTCGTTGCTCAAGGTGTTGAAGTCGAGTCTCCCAACAAACTTGGGCAGGTATATTTTTGTTTCTGGTGCTTGGCAATGATAGGTTGGTACACTCACGCACATTTCCACTCGAGTAGCCTGTAGTAGCCTGCAGCAAGGAGATTAAGTCACAAAATGGACTTGTTTAGAGAATACGAATCCATAATCATTTTGCCTTCTTTTAGACGCCACTTCATTTGGCAGCTGCAAGCGGGCACGTTGACATCACCAATTGGCTGGTGGACATCATGGGCTGCGACAAGGGCGCGACCACCGCGGGAGGCAGCAGCGCCGCGAGCATGGCCCGAAATGGCGGCCACCCTCAAGTGGTGGCCGCGCTTGGAGAAACTGCGTGAATTGTTGCTGGCGTTTGCCTATGTGAGATGGCCACGAAGAGATCTGGAATGTTCAGAACGAAACACATTTTATTTCATGGCAATTCACTGAAGACAGAAACAGAAGGAACAGAAAAATTGTTATCATTTTATCGCGGCCTCACTGCGTATCTAAGGCACCGCGCGAACAATGGATCATATCCCAGCGTTGATACATTGAGGTCAAAGTTTACGGGTTTACGATAGCATGTTACATAGGTGTGGTTATGGCTATGAGTTACGAGGCACCAAATTATATCTTCTGGCTTTTGGGCGTTGTGTCGGTGTAATGTTAACCAACACCTGCGCTTCGACATGTGCATCTACCACTAACACCAGCAAATGCGGTGCAGGTACAACATTTATGTATCCGCCTTCCCTGGAGTCCAGCTCCACTTAAGCGCCTGAGAGTCCTCCTGCTAATTCAAGCCCGAAATATGCACATGCGGCATGCGGCATCTCGAGCAGCCATCTAGTCATCCTCTTCATCATAGCTGCTGTCATCATACGAACCTTCCTCGCTGCTGTAGCCATCGGACACATGCCCCGTCAGGGCTGCCCGTAGAGAAAAGGCGTGTTCCTGATATAATACACAATTTATAATTAAAAAAAACAGGTGCTAAAAGTGAGTATCAGAAATTTAGAGCATCGTGTTCCGGAGGTGAAAAGGTGCAAGACAAAGATTTGCAAGGAAGGCCGCGCAACGAAAAATGTGAAAGAAACGGTTAAATTATGTTTATCAATCACACCACTCACCTGTTTCCAAGCCGCAGACAAATCTTCAGCTCCCGTAGACATTTGACTCTGATGAAATCCCCCTTGCGCTAACGGTGACGAAGGTCTTTGCAAATGATCACTTGAAGGGCTGCTCCTCAAGTCCGAGTCCCAGGAAGCTGGCCGGGGGCGCAGTGGGGATTGAGGCGTAAATCCAGGGGTTGTTGTACTAGGTGATGGTGATGTCATCATTCCATACGAGGACTGGGTAAAGGATTTACCCATGCCACTCGACAGTGGCGGCGGCGGCGTTGGTGGAGGGCCGTTGGCCGAATCGACCTAGCAAATAGGATTAAGTATTTGAATACCATCATTTTGGGGGGAACAATACAAAAGAGAAGATATTTGGAGTACATAAGACCAAAGCTCTGCTACAGAAAAAATACGAATGAGAACTACTAACATCATACAATTCATGTCTTGCTTACTTGCACTCGAAGATCGTACACAACGGTGCGCCGCTCTCGCGTATACACGGCGACCCGAGCATCTCGCCTTCGAAGCAAGAGTGGGACTACCACTGCGGCAAATCCACCCAGGGTGTCCTTGGGGAGTCTCAACAACTGAAGGGCAGGGACCTTCACGAAGGGGCCGAAGGTACCAACCACCGTCACCACATCAAAGGAAAAGACAATCAAAGTGAATCAAACAAAATAGACTCAATACTTTTCGTATTCAAAATCAAACGTAAGTATCACGAAAGATGAATGAACGTGGCAAAATTACAGAAAGAGAAATCTGGCTCTTACTTTGGGCCTTCCGTTGGCATTGTGCTCTGGTTGCAAAGCGTCCCCGTCGAGTACGCGCGCCATCCAGGAGAGCAGCGCTTTCTGCTTGGCTTGGTCCGAGGTCCACGCGCTGAGCATTTCGGTGACTACCGGGGAGTGGAGGTCGTGCGCTGAAGAAGGAGGCTCCAAAGACTCCACTTGGCCCCATGGGCCCACCTGGCGTTGGTGAAAGCGTCAAACTTAAAAACCTCATTCATATTTTCAAATTTCGTGTGAAGCTCATCAACATGAAGAAATTTACCAATTTTGCAGAACATGCAGATGAAGTGTGACCGAGAGCTCAACCAATCACATGAGTGTGTTCAGAAATCGTACCAGTTCCCCCGTGGTCTCATCCCACTCGTACTTTTCTTCTAGCCATGCTTCCATGCGCCCGCCTAACGCTGCAGCTGCTGCGGCGGCCCTTGCTTCGACTCTTCCTGATCTTGTATTTGGAACAGATGCTTGGGCAGAAGTCCATCTGCCCAGTCTCATATTGTCTCTTTGTGCATGGCCTAAAGAGATGGTGGTGGTACTGCTTTTCTCGATTGGCTTTGACGTGAAACGATCAGAGTGTTCATCGTAAGAAGAAGAACTTCTACCGTCGCCGCAGCCACCACCACCGCCGTCTTCGTCTGGATCGATTGCATATCTCGCCGCTTCCTCAGCGAAATAGTTACAGTCTGCATGCCACCCCAGTCTCTCCGCGTGTAATGCAGCGGCTCGCGCGGCCGTCTCTGCACTCAGCATACTCACAGGCTCGCTCACGTTCACGCTACTTCCCGGCCGTGCTCCTGGACCAATCGGTTCCACTGGCAGGGCATAAGCTCCTGATCGACTGGTTGACACTTGCCCACTACTATTCAAGCCAGGTGAATGCACACCTATTCCTACAATCGACGATGACGATGACGGTGGCGGCGGTGGTGGCACTCCGGAAGCCCCTGAAGGCACCGAACTTGACGAATGCGACCTCGATCGAAGCGGCGATGAAGGTGGGGGGGGAGTTGAGTCTGGCCACGGACCGAGCCGAGATTGACTCGGGCGCTGCACACCGGAAGAAGAACCAGAAGAAGAAGAAGAAGAAGAAGAAGAAGAGTTGGAGTTTTGCACCTCCCAGGGCCTCAGTATCCCGTACGCTACTAGTTCAAACTCCAACTCCATCGATTTCAAGCGGCTTGTCTCCAGCAATGACTCCGTGTGCCGAAGCCGCGCCCGCAGCCGCCCCGACGCGGCGTGCACCTGATATAATGGGTGTGATAATTTTGTGCACGAAGTGTTTCTGAGAGCATAGTAACGAATTCTCAAGCGCATACTGATGAAAAGACTCGCGTTCCCACGTACGCATACTAACTATCATCAAGCAGCTGAGAAAGAAAGGAGTCTCACCAGTTTCAGTTCAAATTTGCGGCCCCATTCCAATTTCGCCACTTGAGCCTGCGTGTATACACAAATTCATCAGTAAAAATGTGAGGACGCGTGATATCTTGAATGCAAGGACGGTCAAGTAAGCCCACGAGGTGAGAACATCGACTCGAAACAAAATAGTTTAGGAGCATGAATGAGTAGAGGAAAACAAAAGAACACATGTATACAATGGTTCACAAGGGAAGAGGATTGAAGGTACGGAAACGATACGAGAACTATGAACTTACTTGTAGTGCTGTCACTTCATTTCTTTGTGCTTCCAGTGCATCACCCTGCTCAGCCACAGCTGCGCGTAAGGCAGCAACCCAAGAAGGGGGTGCTCCTCTTCTTTCAGGTACAGATGCTTGATCTGCAAGGTCAGAAGGCGTTGATGTTGTGCTTGTCATTGAAGGAAAATCATTAGTGGCAACAGCAACTTCTTCATCAGCACCTGAGTCATTGGCATCACCCCGACTACCTTCACCCGGGCTGCCTTCGTTCTCGCTACGAGAGGGCTGAGAAATGATTTTCGCTTCCCCTCGGCTATCAATGTCGCCAGCATGACTGCCGCTGTTACTTTTATTGCTGACACCAGCATTCGTATTCATATTCGCACCAGCAGCAGTAACATTGACAGCACCCGCGCAAAGAGCAAGATGCATGAGATCGTCTACACTGCTGCTCAGTGAATCTTCACGGGCTGTAGCCACCGAAGCGAGCGTTTTGGCACGCTCCACTTCACGGCGCTCAACTTCAAGAAGGTCTAAAAGCTCGCCTGCACCTAGGGCAGCCGCAGCAACTAAACCCCTGCTGCGAGCGCTGCTAATATGGTTACTATCCCTCTTGTGGTTGAAGCCTTCAGCGACTGTGTCTCTTGTCCAAGAACGGTCAATTTCTTCTTCTTCGGTATGTTCGTGAGCACTACGTGGTGTGGCCACATCACCTCTTCCTTCTGAAGGCAACAAAGTCGATGCTTCGCCTCTTCCAGCACCTATTTCATTGACTACAGCAGGCCCGTAAAGTCGTTGGTCTCTCAAATTATCGATGGTGTCGTAACAGGTGACTAGTTCTTTGCGCAATATAGACGCTTCACGCTGGGCCTCTGCCAAGGCTAATGCTGCTTTACCCTTCAACTTCGTCTTCCTCCTTTGGCTGGCGGCCAAACTCCTGGCGTTGAGGAATTTTCTATCCTGGCTTGAGGAAGACGCTTCATTGGCTGAAGTTGTGTGCAGTTGAGAAGATGTGCTATTCTTTGATGCATCTGCAGTATTTGCCATCGTATTGTTGGTAGCGGTTGCTGGTAATTCCACCGCTGATGAAGAGGAATCCGTACTTTCTGTCGTTGCATGACCATGACCATCAGTCTTGCTCGACTCTGGCACCAGTTTCAAGTTTTCAAGTTTAAGGCACCCCAGGCCACCCTCAGTATCGGTGAACTGCACGTGATACCGGCTTCCTTCGTCGTCATAGGACAGCACTTGGCAAGGGCGCCCATTGCTCGTGGGCATCTTGGTCAAGCCGACGACCACTGCTTGGGCGCCGGGCGGATAATTGTGGCTCCCGGTGGTGTAGTTCTCATTGACATTAGCAAAATCGTTACTGATACTGGTGGTGTCTTCATTGCGGGTGTCAGAGTGCTCTTTTTCGTGAATATCTTTGTCATTGCTGGATGGAGCACTCCGAGAAGGTGACGATGATTGAGGTGGCACTGGCGCAGAATCTGGCAACAATGACGTCTTCCTGCTACTTCCTGATTCAGGAGCTGCGCTTGCGTCTGCACCTGCATCTGCGGTATCACGTGAAGTAGGTGGGATTTTCACAGCACGGGGCACTCGCACGTAGAAAGGTTGGCCTGGCTGAATCTTTGGCGGCACCGTTATGCGGTACGGTGAGCCTTCCACTTCCATTTCCAGCGGTGACCCGCCAAGGGCGCCTTCCGGGCATTTCACAAGCACAAGCAATTCGTGCGGTTGTAAAGGTGGCACTCCCGGAGGCGCTGCTGTAAAGACGCGCAACTCGCTTGCCTGTTTGAGCAGGTGCAGAAAACGCGCACAAAAGATAGCATTTTGACTCATGCAAGTGGTTCGGTCAGCGCTAAAGAGATTGGTAATTGCTTCTTGAAGCTCAATAGTAAGGTACAAGAGATATCTTTGAATACAGGCCTCATACCGAGGGCAACGTAGGTGGTACCATATCTTCTATGATTACTGAATCAGCAGTAGTCGACTCGTTCTCAGCAGGCTCAGAAGTCCTAGTAGCTGCTTCAGGTGAGGAGGCAGAAGATGGGGGCACCAGCGGCGCTAGCGCTGCATTTCTTGATTCTACCGCGGGCACAGGGGAGGGCAAGCACGTCGTTGTGAACGATGGCGTTTGTTCTAGCAAGGAAGAGTTGGACTGTGGCGGCGGAGTCGGCGGTTTAGGGCACTCGGCTCGGGCAGCCACCGACGCGAGGAGCTCTGGGTCAATCCACTTGCTGTGGCTCCACAGCTGCCGCTGCAAAGCAACCTGGTATAAAACAAAAAAACGCGCAGGATACACACAATATATTAACATATAAAGGAGAGAAAAGATAATATAGCGTAGGGTAATCGGAGAGGTATGCATTACCTTCTTCACCTCAATGGCGAACTACTAAATAAAAGAAAGCTGAAGGAAAAACTCACCATGCCACTTAAAACGTTGTTGGAGTATTCTACGAAAGAAGCCCATTCCCCGCACGGAGTAGCGTTCACAGCCTGTGATAAGCCTGACGATTTCGATGCTTTGAGGCGCTCCTGCTCGTCGACCAAACGCAGCAAATCCACAAGACGCTGCCAAATGATGAAAGCACATATTCAAGTCAGCATTGAAGAAAGAGCTAAAAATCAACGTTAATTGGCAGCTTTATTGACAGTGCAAAGAGATCAATCGCACGTGGAGTAAATGCAATACAATAAAATAGTGCTGTAGCCGAAAGCAATAGTGAAGTGAATATCCACAAATGAAGCTACCTGAGTTCCAGTCAAGAGCCGTGTAGAGTTTTCCGGGGAGCCAAGCAGCCCGAACATGCCCGAGGTAACGGACGACAGCAAAGTGAGAACATCGTCGCGCTCGCTCGCCACCGAAGCTAGTGATGCCTATGAGCAGATACGCGCACGAATGTAATGTGAATTTAGGGTATTATGAAGGAATGAGAGGCGTTTCTATCCTAAGTATCCAACATCGTGTTTCCCAATAATATTTGAACTTACCAGCAGAACATCTTCATCGTTAGGCATGCCGATTCCAAGAACAGACGCGGGCGCAATTCTGGTCTGCTACTGCCTCGAGTCCGTTTCCTGTGCCACAGTATGGTCAAGAGTCTAGTCGTCGAGAGCCCTGCCTCAAGCCTAGCCAGAAGCTAGCTGGAAGCTAATGCAGTAGAATTCCTTCTCGTCTGTCTGTCACGCACGACACACGACTAACGACGACGAGTGCTCAAGACGGCTTCATAAATCACGAACAGCAACTTCGGAACCTCGATCCAGGCTTTCAGTGCGATCTGAAGAGCCCTGCTGACGCCAGCTCGATGGCACGTTATTCGGATAGTTACCAATTCCAGCTGGCACTTGCACTATCACAAATAGCCGACCTTGAACTCGAACTAATACAAACCCAAATGACACAGAAGCCAATGCTGCGGGCAGAAGTATACGCGTGTGCGTTGCGCGCAAGTCAACATCGCGGCACTCTCAGAGCATGGAGGAGCGTGCCACTTTGGACCGCTACCATCACTTCCATGGCCACTCGGGCATGTGCGCCTGATTAGCTTCTTAGGTCTAGTTTGCGCTGCTTTGCTTTTCTTCTCTA
>Ga0307930_1001001_pt1 | contig 22709 bp, 22 predicted proteins | sample OrgLakmetageno46_FD_203161 | JGI IMG/M metagenome (GOLD analysis project Ga0307930, IMG submission 203161) | Saline water microbial communities from Organic Lake, Antarctica - #46 | ecosystem: Environmental > Aquatic > Non-marine Saline and Alkaline > Saline | place: Antarctica: Organic Lake...
AACGCAATCATCGTTTCCATTATCTGCCGCATATTTTATATTACCAGAACTAGTTGTATGTTTTACAAATGTGGTTATTTCCCTTATGGTGTCTTCATTATTTATTGAGAAAGATTTACTAAGCATTAGAGATTGGTAGTCTTTTATAAGTAAATTTTTTAAACTTGTTACTTTAAGTCCTACCTTTTCTTCTGGTGAATCTATTCTGTGCTTATATCTAACAAATACAGAAGAACCATAATCATTAATACCATCAAAAACATGAGGTAGTTCTGCTAGTAATGTATTTCCATAGTTGTTAAGTTCTAAAACTATTTTAAGGTTATCTGGATTAAAATATTCAAAAGCTAATATATAAAGCAATTCTGACATTTGTTTAATAGATATTATATTACTTCGATATATCCCAATTTGTTCTAGTTTGAAAAAATCCTTTATTGATGAATACTTTTCTTTTTGTATATCTATGACCTCTCTACTTTTATTACTTATTCTGAATATGTTTATAACAGAAAAATCTTGACCTAATCCCTCTGCAAGGTCAATTGATAAGACTATTTTATATTCTTTTCTTTTTATAGGGTTGTATATATCATAATCATCAACCCATTTTAAATTTTCATAGGAAAAATTTAGCTTATCTTCAAATTCATATATCTCCTCCCACTCATAAAGAATTTTATTATTCAATAAATGGTCTATAATATTTTCACTTAGTAAAGATTTACTAGCATTTACAAATCTAAGACCGTATTCTTGGTTAAAAGCATCTTCTCCACCAATATCTTTTATTGCCTCATCCTTCCATGTAGTAAGTTCTGCTAACTCTAGTATAGATATCTCTTTACCATCGGGTGTTTTTATATTAAATCCAACAACATCCTCATCATGACAATAATCATTATTATAAACCTCGATTACATATTTTTGTAAATCAACACTCCAACTCATTTCGACCTTAGTATCAGCACCCCATTTATTATGTACTTGATTAAGAATATCATCCTTTTCTATTTTGTTTTCGTATAATTTATGATCATTAAGCCTTATATATGTAACAAACCTACCAGGGACTTGATACCAGTAAACCCTCATAGGGGTGTAGTTGTTTCTTTGTGGGTCACCAGCTGGTCGTTCTGCATTAGTAAGTAATTTATGAAATAAATTCATACCATTTGGTGTAGATGTGATTATTATTTTAGAGTTTTTTATTGCAGATACTGTTGGAAAAACCGCAGTATAATATGGTTCTATTATGTTTGAAGGAATATGTGCAAATTCATCTAAATAAAGAACATCAATAGTAAAACCAATAGCTGGAGTCTTTGTCCTAGCAGAGGTCTTAATACGACAACCATTGTCAAATGTTAGTGATTTTTGATTCCATGTTTTTATACCAGGTTTTAAAAAAAATGGTAGTAATGAATAAATGGATTTTATCTTGTCAACAATCTCAACTGATGTATCTCCCTTGTTAGCTACAATCATAATGTTTTTATCATTATTGAATAGTATTGTATGGAGCATAAATATAGAAGCAGATATAGTATTATGTGAAAGTATCCCATTCGTGTAGAACCTATGATTCTGATGGTCTACCGATAAATCAAACATAGAGACTTTTGAATTTCTACTCCCAATATATTTTACACTTTGTAAGCCATCATCTGTATGTATATAATCACCTATATTTATGTCTTTTACAAAGACTTCATCTAATTTATCATTGAATAAAATATGCCTGTCTGCACATTCTATATAATAACCATTTGATAACTCAACTCTCCATATCTTATATGGTTGTGTTATGTGTAATTCTGGTACATCTACAAAGCCAGTATCTGACATAACTTTTAATCCACTCACATTAATTGAGTTTATTATTTTTTTAGAAATATCATTCTCATCTAGTATTAGTTTATTATATTCAATATTTTCTATTAATTCTATTAATTTATATAAAATATCTATTGTCTTTATCTTTATGTGCTTAAAAATTTGATACATTTATCAATTATTATTTTTTTCTTATCAATACCAACTGCTCTAAATTCAGAATCCCATATATATAATACTTCATAACCAGATTCTGTTGCAATTCGTAATTTTTCTTTATCCTTAATCCATATATCATCTGCTGTCATGTCTTTTCTAAATGGGTGTGGTCTGTCATGTTCTTTGAAAGTTTTAGGATTCGCATGGTATTGATCTCCTTGGTATTCAATTATTTTCATTCTATCAGTATGTGTAAAATCATATAACCATACACCACCACTTTTCTTTCTAAGAGGCATCTCTCCACCATTTAATGCAAATCTGAAATTCCCTTCCATCCCATATGATATTGATTTAAACAATACTTGACTTATGTTAGAGTATCCTAATTTTAAATTACCATTTTCATTGAGAGATTTTTGCCATTTCTCTTGTCTTTTATTGTATATGTCTGTGCCTTTATCTTTTCCGTGTTTTTCAATACATTTTTCAAGTGTGAATGTAGTTTGTCTTTCACTAAGCATCTCTTGTGATGTTTCCTCATCATAACCCCTTAGTAAATAATATTCCAAACTAGTATCTGATATTCTATCCTTAATAGCTTCCTTTGCAAAAATACTTATATGCTCCTCTATATTCTCTACACCCTCATATTTTGAAAAATTCTTTGAAAATGGACTTCTTGATTTTCTTTCTAATTCAGTTGTATTTTTTTTGTGATTAGGATTTTTTGTGCCTCTTATTTTTTCAGCAAACATTTTTTTATACTTTTCTTTCTTCATATGCTTACCACCATTAATTGTTGTCTTAGCCTTATCTGATAATGCCATTATAGGAGCACCTTCGTACAATTCTTTATATTCTTTAGTAGTCATGTTATTATGTGCAAATTTTAAATGCTTTCCATATATTCTTTTGCATTGCTCACCACATATTCTACATGTTACCGTTTCTTTATTGTCATTTATTATCATAATTTTATTTTGTTTTCTTTTTATATGCACAAATATACAAAAAAGTTGTTGGCTTGTTATCAAATAGGCTAGGTTAGTAAGCTAATAATTGAGTAAATGCTATATTTTATATAATCACTAATTGTTTTATTTTTTTTATAAATAAATAGTAATTTATACATAGGTATTTCTACTTCCTTTGTCTTATTATTCTCTGTTATTTTACACAACACCTTGATAATCAGAGAGTTACACTTTCCGACCTGTCTACTAGCCATTAATATATTGAATCGATTATCAACAAAATTATCTAATATGTCAGCTTGATAGTCTCTAAGTGTTATTGACCCAATAGAACCATCTTCTCTTTTCACCTTACAGTATTTTTCGGTAAAATGGTGTATATCTAGTGCACATTTAACGTATTCTCCTTGTTCGGCACTTGTCATCTTAAATGTAAGACCTGATCTTCTTAACCCTATTTCATTTTTAAGCCATGGGTTTTGAAACCTTTTTAGTACTATACCATCATTTATCTTATCAGTAGCCTCGGTAACGTTCTCACTACTAAATACCATTTGTCTTTCTTTCTTAATCTTTGCCATAAGCGACTTATTTTTTTATATATATTATAAAAAAACAGCTCTATGTCTAAAACAGATAAAGAAAAAAGTAGGATACAAGACGAATTTGATCAAATACAAGGGGAGAATAATGATTTTGATATATCAAAACATTTGGCAGAAGCAGAAGATTTACCAGACCTTGGTGAGATAAGCTTGTATGATTATGATGCAGATTTAAGCACATCATCACAGCAATCAGTGGAGGTTTTAAGTTCACTTATAGACTTATACCTAAGTGATGTTCCAAAACTAAAACAACATCCTTATATAAAAAATAAGATGAAGGAAGATGCTATGGTATATTCAGAGGCTATATTCTTGGCTAAAATGACTAGAAAAAACTTCCTTAACCAACTACGCCAAATTGATAATGGGGAAAGCTCAGCTAGAATGCACGAAGTTGTTAACCAGACTATTGTACAAGTTAGAGAAAACTCTAAATTTCTATCCACTCAAAGAACTGACTTAGAAAAGTTCTATAAAAATCTAAGAACAGATATGGGATTAGACGATATTGAAAATTCAGAGGTTTTAGAGTCACAATCTGATAAAGCGAAAGATTCACAAGATGATGGTGATATTGTTGATAATAGAAAACTAAATGACCTTATAAAAGGAGCAATGATGAAAGAGAGTGATAATAAAAAAGAAAGTAAGGGTAAAAAGAAGTAATTATATTTTTAAGTACTTAAATGTTTCAAAAGTTTTCACTAAATTATTAGCATGTATTAGAATATCTTTTTGTTTAAAGATGTTTCTTTGGTTATATGTTACCTCCCTAACCATAACGTATTTATCTACTCTATTCGTAATGTCATGGATATTATTTTTTATATCATCGCTAGTATTACTCATTATTGTGGTAAACACATCGTTTATATTAATAGCCAAATCAATAGATTTTTTATTTTCATCATAAAAGTGGACTGTGTTATAATTCTCAACAACTGTATCTGTAAATTTGTCACCATCAGTTTTATAACCGAACAAATGTTGTAGTAAGAGTCTTGTTTTTAGATATGAGATATAATCTTTATCTCTATTATAAAATGTTTCTGATAGAAAGTAATAATCTTTTACTACTAGATTCATATCACACAATTCCTTCTCTAAGCTATCTATAATCGTTTTGTAGCTACTTTTACTTTTTTTAGAACATATTATGTATATATCATCGTTTTTGTTTCTAAGGTGCTGAAAATGCTTCTTATAGATAGTGTAGTCTAAATTTTCTATAATACTTGTATTCATAAATTCTTGTAAGGAGAATGATAGGTCAGTTATGTTGAACTTCATACTTTTACTCTTAATCTTTAGTGTGTTGTAAAGGTTTTCTGGTAGCCAATATCCAACATCATCAATATTAAGCATAGAATTATATTTCTTATAGATACCTTTTTTTATTAAATTGAATTCTGATTCAGTTAATTTAATGATGGGTATCGAAGGTTTATTCTTAGAGACTAACCATACTGAATTATCTATCTTAATAAGTGTATCAATGTCAAAAAAATGTGCCTTCATATTATTTGCTATATTTATTAGTTTCAGTATACCTTATTTCCTCTTGTCCACCACCCTTTGGTTCATCTTCATATTCTCTATCTTCCCATGTTACTCCACCACTTGTTTGTGAGTTAAAGCTTTTGCATTTACTACATTCCTTTGGAAATACACTTTTTCCATCTTTTTCTATTGCTTTATCAATATCATAGTAAAAGGGAGCTTTGCACCAAGGATTATTACACACTAATCTTTTTTTATTTTCTCTATCCATAATCTATATATTAATTAAAAAACATGCAAGATCATGACTATATAGATATTATAATATAAATTTTGTACTTGTATAGAATTTTAGTTAAAATAAATCCTTTTTACTTACAAAAACATGCAACATCATGATATATAAATATATTTAATATAAAATTTTCATTTTATTAGACTTTCGCTTAGTGCAAATTCATATATGTTAAGTAAATTTAGCTCATATTCAAATATAGATTTTACATCTGCTAATGTCTTTGAATTCTCTACTGCTTCAACTATCATAGTTCCAAACTTTTCTTGAAAATGTATATATGATTCACACCACGGCTTATTGTAGTTTACAAGTGTATCCCATTCTTTTTGACCACCTGATAGCCAGTACAAACTTTTTTCTGGGATTACTGAATATTTCTTAAAATCGTCCAATCTAGTTTTCCATATACTATCTGTTGAATCGACCCTTTTCATTAATATCGATACTGCTTCTGCTACATCATCTGTTATTTGTTCACCAATTTCAAAGAAATAACCACATTCTGTTTTATAAATAGATACTATATTATCATTAAAAACTATATCTGATAAATTCATCTTAACCAAAGTTTTTCTTTTTTTCATAGCTATCTATTATTTTTTATACTCTTATATTCTTAATCCACTGTTCCACTTACCACTAAAAAGCCCATCTTCAAAAATTCCATTTAACCAATTACCATAAAATTCACCCCCTTTAAATACACCATAATGCCAATTACCACTTAGGTAAACACCATCATGCCATATTAGAGTATTCTTTCTTATTTCTATAACTGCGTTGGAAATTTCGGAGTCTATTAACCAATAGAATTCCTCTTCTTTAAGTATCTCTACTATCGTATCAATATTTTTATAGGCTTTATCTTTGTAAGTAATCTGTTTAAATTTCATCTTGTTATTAATTTACACTTTTATATATTATCATTTTAATATTGCTTTTTATCTAAAATCTATTTTATGGATAAAAATTAACATATTAAAAAAAATATAATAAAAAAAGCCAAAATAATATTATTTTGGCTTTTTTTTATCACTTTATGTACTAAATAACATCAGTACTTATAGGCTTTTGTCTAGAAATTCTTTTTCAATTAATGATATCTTATCTATACCTAATCTTGATATTTTATCAAGAATTTCGTCAGTGTCAAGACTATCTATTATACCTTCTTCAATATCTTGGAAATTTTCTGGTTGTATAGTTTCCAAAAACATTTCAATATCAATTACTGAAACTTCCTTAGAAGATTTTGGATGTGTAAAGGCAACTATTCTGTACTCTTCATCCTTCGTAGTTATCCATACTTTACTAAACCCAGCTTTCTGAGCATTTTTTATACCATCTGGTGATAAAGCAGGATACTTATCTTGAAGTATTCTGTATTCTTTATCTCTCATCTCTGTTAAATCTATACAAATAATCATAATAATAGTTTTAAGGTTTGATACAAATATAACAAATATATTGACATCAAGAAATAAAACAAGTCTTTTATTTTTAATATATATAAAAAAATTCATATATGAAATACCTAAAAAGAAAAAATACATACTTAAGTGAAGCATTTGACATGTCAGGTGGATCATCAGGACCATTGGGCAATGACATAAATTGGGGAGATTCATTAGTGGGTAGAATGTTCAATTCTATAGCTAGGAGATTTACAGTTAATTATAATGTTAATAGGATTGAGGCAATAGCTAAAGGCATAGATAGTGAATTTGAAATATTGTTAGCATCTGGTGTTATAGAGGGAAGTAAGCAAGAAGATGAATTTAACTTTTTTAAAATATCATTTTTATTGGGTAAGCTAAAAGAAATAATTGACAATGAAGAGTCTATAAGTAAAATAAAAGAAAATGTAGAGAACCTTTTAGATTATATATCTGAAATGGATGAATTTAAGAACGATAGAGCTAGTATTAAAAAAGAATTAGAAGAAAGTCTTCTTAATTTTGAAGAATATTTAAAAGATATTAAAAGTGATTCTACTAATGATGATGGGGATAAAGATGAAACTGAAACTGAAACTGAAAGCGATGATTCAGAGGAAGAAACAGATTTAGATCATCAAGAGGTGGTTAAATTAATAGACATAATAACCGATATACTAGAGAGGGCAGAAGAACTTGAAGAAGAATATAAAAATGTTCCTAGAGTACCTAGCGTATCTAATAAAGTTAGTGATGAAGATGCAGCTATAGAAGGTATGTCAAGAGAACACAAACAGTACATTAAGCTAAGTAAGCAGATACAAGAACTAGTATCAGAAGAAAATGGCATTAAGCTAGATAAAAATTTTCTAACAAATCTAAAAAAACTATATAGTGATGGCAAATCTAAAAAATACTGGATTGACTTAGGAAGAAAGCTTCAATTAGCATACAAAAAATTTAGCAATAAATTTAATGAAAGTGCTGATATAGATTCTAGTGAAAGTGAAAGGGTGTCTATAGCTAGTAAGATATCAAATTTTGCTAAAAAATTAATGGGCATACCAGAAACAGAACTAGATGGCGACTTTGGTAGTTCTATTAAGAAGTTTAATAAGTTATTTAAGAGAATAGTTGATACAGGCATAGATTCTAAAAACGAGAGCAAAATAATTAAATATAATGCCTTTATGAAGGTATATGAAAAATCTACGAATGGGAAAGAAATTCAAAAATTCTTTTATAAAAACGTAGTATTAGATAATTGGATTGTTGACAAGAGTAAGGCTGATGATATTAAAGATATTGTTGAGAATTCTACAAAAGATATTAAAAAAATTGAAATAGATCCAATATTAAGCATAGTAAAGCTGTTTAACAAGGCTTTTAAGGTTTATACAACACAAACTATACCTTCTGGTAGAAGTGGTGGTAAAGTCTCTAATAATGTGTTTAGAAGGTATACTAATTTAGGATCTAATGCAGGAACTCCAGATAATCCTGGTGGTGGACCATTTATAATAAACAAAGTATTCAATAAATTTGAGGATAAGATACAGAATATTATTAGGGATAATAAATATAAAGCTTTATTTGATAAAGATACTGAAATAGAATTGGGTGATGGTAGAAGGGTTAAAGGTGGTGGTAAAATACTTCTTAGTTTTATACAGAAACTTCTAGATGGGGAGAAGCTTTATAAAGGAAATGCTCAAAGTGAATTTTTTAAAGAATACTTTGGAATAGATGTAATACCTAAGAAAATAGGATCTGACAACATAACAGTTGGTAAAGATAATGAAGACTCACAAGACAGTGATAAAACTACTGTTAAAGATAATACACAAGTTGATAAAGAAGTAATAGACACTTATTTTGAAGAGGTTAGTAAAATAACTGATACAGAAGGAACAATATATGGTATGTTGTTAGGAAAGCAATTAATGTTTTACCTTATTGTTATTAAAGTGGTGGATGAAGATGTGTATGTTAAGTATTCAGAAACATTTTTAAACTTTTCTAAATACTTAGACCAAGACTATAATATTAAAGCTGGTAAGATAAAAAATGTTGAATTAAGACCTAAACCAATGTTTTTTGGTAAGATGGATAGAGATTTATTTGATATAACTCCTGGTTCTGATATTAAAGTAGCAGCAGTTAATATTGATATGTTTAACACAAATAATGAAAGAACTATAGCTAAAAACTTTAAAGACTTGAAAGATGTTAGGAATATATTTCAATTAGTTGATAATAATAAAGAACCCATCAAGTTCACTGACTTAGAGAAAACAGCATTTGGACCAATGGATTCTAAAAACTATAAAGATTTAAAAGAAAAATTTAAATGAAACATTTAAAAAAGTATAAACTATTCTTAGAAGATTTTGAAGTTGAGGATAGTGATAGTGAAGATGTTAAACTATCTAAAGAAAAATTAGACAGAGTAAAGACACAAATATCATATTATAACTCTAATAAATCAAAAATAGATAAAATTTATCAAGATTTAGAAAATGGTAGTATTAAAGATGATTTAGATAAGGTAATTGGGACTGATAAAGATACAAATCCATTTCTAGTTAGCTACTCTAGTATAGCTAGTATAACTAGAAGTATTGAGAAGTTAAAAAAGAGAGAAACTGATAAATCGATAGAAAAAAATGAGCTAAAGGATAGACTATCAGATGCTAGTGATGATATCTCAAAAGATATAAGTGATAGAATAAGCAAAGTCAATGATCAAATAATTAAAATTAAAAAAGATATTAATGATGCTAGTAAAAAATTACCTGTATTAGAGAAAAGTCACAAAGAGAAAATGGATAATATAGAACAAGATATTAAAGATTGGATATCTAAAATTAAATAGCTATTATCCAAAATAGAAAAAATGTCATTTTTTAGTTTTTATATATATACTAAATAAAAAAATTAAATAGAAAATATGGCAAATATTCAAATTGGCAAGTACAAAAGACCAGGTATATTCATAGAAGAATTTGATCAGTCAGTAAATTCATCACCAACAGTAGATGGGATAACTAACCTCGTTATAGGTACTTCTAAAAAAGGACCAGTTAACACACCAGTAAGATTGACAAATATAAATGATTTAGAATCAGTTTTTGGACAAATAGACAGAGGTATGGAAAGAAAAGGATCATTCTTTCATAGAACGATTTCTAAGATGTTAGAAACTTCACCAGTTTTTGCATTGAATTTACTCTCAACTAATGACGAATTAGACACAATTAAATTTAAAACATTGTCAGCTTCTGCTGGTACAAATAATGATGTTTTGAAAGAAGGACCTTATAGAAGAGTTTTCGACACAACAGGCTTTTGGAGAAGGGATACTGAATCTTTCTTAAACTTAACAGATGATAATCAAAGAGCATTTAGCTTAACAAACCTATCTGATAAGACAGTAACTGCATTCGTTTTTAAATCAAGACTAAGTGGATTTGATAGAACTTTGTTAGAATGGTACGGGTCAGAAGATAGAATACCACCATATGTATCTAGTAAAGACTACGCAGCAGACTACCTAGTAGATGTTGTTTTAGTAAGTGGGGATTGGTCAGATTATCAATCACTAGCGGTTGATAACAGATGGAGTAGCTACTTCAATAATAATGGTCTTATAAAAGAAAGAGTAAGAGATTTTGCTAATGATAGAAATATAAATCTTCTAGAATACTATGAAGGTCTTTCACTTATTCCTTTTTTCAGAGATACAAATGGAAATAACATATTTATAGAAACTATTATAAACAGAGATACTGATAGAACTGGCTTATTCTGTGCATTTAATAATGATGCAGTAGAGGTTGATTCTTATAATGGTTTAATTGACTTGTTAGGAAATACTACAACTGATGAAGATGTAGAATCAATTGACTTTTTGTCTTATAATGAAACTTTAAAAGAGGAAATTGAATTTATTCAAACTCCTTTAGACTTGCCTGGTAATGTAACTGCTATAATGGGTGGTGTAACAAATTACACAGGTCAAGCATCACATGCGTTTACAGATACTGATGTTTCACCTGCTCCATTAGTAGAGGGCAATATTGAAAACGGTAATAATAGAACAGCATATTTTGCAGAGGGATCAACTTTTGGATTAACAAGAACTGATTTCGCTATAACTGCTAGCAATATAGAATTAACATATGAAGCTATTGAAGGTGCATTTGTAGTTATTGGGGATAGAAAAATAGATATCACTGATGGTTCTTATACATTAATCTTAGATGCTTCACAATACCCAGAGGCTACTAGTGGTCCAGTATCATATAGTTCGGTAGCAACTGTTAATACAAAGGGTGAAATAGCATTAAAGAATAGTGATGATGAAAATAATATGCCTGTAACAATTACTGAATTAGCATTAGGTAAAATTGAAATAGTTATAGATAGTACAGAATTTACGGAGTCATCAAATATACAAGACATAACAGTCGATGTAGCTGGCTTTGTAGACTTGGTGATTGGTGTTGATTATAGCGTAAGTTATACAGAGAATGGTAAATTTGAAATTGAATTTTTAGATACTGCAACAACTGTATCTCTTTCTAATTACCAACAATCTAGAAGATTTAAGATGTTTAACAGATTGGTTAGTGTAATTGATAATGTTAACAAAGATAAAGTCCTTATGAGCTTAGGCTCTACTGGTTTTAATGTTAGCTTAGGAAATGTAACAATAGAAGATATAATTACTGCTACTAGCCAGAATAAGAAATTTACATTGAAGACACCATTAACAGAAGTTGAATTAGTGGATGTTCTTGCTGGATACTTAGTATTCTATACAGTAGATAATGAATTTATATTAGGATCAGAAGGTGCTAAAACTAAAGGAGAGGTAGCATCAAACGAAGAAGGTGTAATTGGTAAATATTCTGATTTCTACGATGCATTTAATGACGGAGTTATAAACACAAGAGATTCATTTGACCAAGTTGGTGTTGAGAATGGTGTATTTATGAAAATGTACTTAGAGGCTAATGGCGATATGATTTTCGAATCAACTGGTAAAGATATGTTAGCGACTGGGGCAATTGACGGTGATAACTTAACTAAATCTATTACAGTTAAATCAAAACTTGGTAATTTAAAACAAACTCTAGAATTAGAGGATGATGTTAATTACATTGAGACACCTAATAAGGTATTAATAGATGGGTCTAGATATACTGAGGTTAGAATAGGCGATTTCTTGAAATCTACAAAAACTCCTAGAGAATTAACTAGGATTATTTCTAAAAGAAGATATAATACTACTACTAATTTAGTTGAACTTACTTGTGATTCTGAAATATTAAAAGAAGATTTTAATGGTGATAGACAAACAACAAGATTTGTATCAGTAGATAATTATGCTAATACATATAAAGGTTTAGTTTTTGAAGGATTTAAAGTAAAGGAGTCTTCATTACCAGATGGTACAGAAGAAACTCAAAATAGAATACTAAACTTAGTAGCTAAAGGAACTCCCTTATTTAAAGCAGTAACTAATAAAGAAGCTATTGACTTTAGATATTTAATTGACTCTTTTGGACTTGGATTAGTAGAAAATTCTAAATCTCAATTGGTAGATATTTGTGGAGATAGATTAGATGCATTTGGATTTATAAACATGCCTTCTTTAAGACAGTTTAAAAAATCGCCAAACTTTACAGATTTGGAAGGTGTATTAAGTGTTGAGTTCTTAGCAGATGGTGGTAATAAAGAAAGTCTAAATCCAGTTGGATATTCATTCCCACAAGGATTAGGTGATACATCGGTTGGGTATTTCACACCTTATGTTACTGTAAATGATAATGGTCGTCCATTAGAGATGCCACCAGCATCTTATGTGGCTACAACTTATATGAGAAAGCATATTTCTAATATAACATCTATTACACCTTGGACAATAGCGGCTGGTGTTACAAATGGTAGAATAACAAATATCACAGGTCTAGAAATGGACTTTACTAAAGAAGATATTGAGTTCTTAAATCAAGCACAAATTAACCCTATTGTTTTCAAAAGAAATAGAGGATATATAATTGAGACAGAGAACACTGCACAAACATTGTTTAATTCTGCACTATCTTTTATACATGTTAGAGAGGTTCTTATAGAACTTGAAAGAGAATTATCTAATATGTTATTGGATTACCAATGGAAGTATAATACTCCTGATGTTAGAGCAGAAATTAAACTAAGAGCAGATGTTATATGTGAGACTTATGTGAGTAAGAATGGTTTATTTAACTTCTTTAATAAGATGGATGATGAAAATAACACACCAGAGATAATAGATAACCAAATTGGGGTACTTGACACGTTTGTTGAACCGATACGCGGTATGGGAATCATTGTTAATAACATCACTATCCTTAGAACTGGTGCTATATCAGCAGGTGGATTTATAAATAGATAGTAAATATATAATAAATAATTACAAACCTCCATTTTAATTTAATGGGGGTTTTTTAATTAAACAAACTATTTAAAAAGCATATAACATATAAATCAAAACCATCTTATGATAAGCAAAGATTTCTTATATAATTATAAATTTGATAATAAGTCTGGTAAAATGTCTATGGAAAAGTATGTTTCAAAGAACTTTTTTGATGATTATACATACATAGTCAAATATTGTGAAGATAATAATATAAATCATCTATGTTTTAAAGAAAAGGTATATCATGTTATAAATGATATAAAGACAGATGTCATTTGTGTCAATGAGTTGTGTGATAATCTAGTAAAATTTAAAAACTCATCTATGGGGTACTATGATTACTGTTCTAACAAATGTATAGGTAGTGATGATAAAATAAAAAAGAAAAAAGAAAACACCAATTTAAAAAAATTTGGACATAAACACGCAGCACATAGTGAGCATGCTAAGGCAATAACTTCAAAAAAATATGAAAACCGAACAAATTCTTATAAAAAAAGTATCTTAAATAAGAGGATAAAAACACTAAATGATAGGTATGGTGTTAATAATGTAGCAAGTATAGATGGTCTTTTAGAAAGAAGAGTCGAGTCTTTTAAGAAAAATATAGATGCATACAAAGCATCATATAAAAAAACATCCCTTGATAGATATGGTGTAGACCATCCTTGGAAAAATGAAAAAATACACAAAAAAAGCATTCTCAATTCAAAAATCACTAAAAATGAAAACTTGTATAAAAAAGTACTAGATAAAATACACACATATGATAACATACACTTTATTAGTATAGATTATCACACTAGAGTAATAAGCCTACATTGCGATGTGTGTAATGAAGAGTTTAATATACATAGAGAATATTTGCATAACAGACAAAGTGTGGATAATGTAATATGTACAAAATGCAATCCAGTCAGTAGTAATATATCTGGTCTAGAGAAGGATTTAAAAATATATATAGAGAGCATATATGACGATTTAATAATTGAAAATGATAGAAAAGTTTTAGGTGGCAAGGAACTAGATATATATTTACCAAATTCTAACATAGCATTTGAGTTTAATGGACTATATTGGCACAGTGAGATTAATAAAGCTAAGAAATACCATTATGATAAGACAAATATGTGCTTGAGTAAAGGTGTGTACCTTATGCATATATGGGAAGATGACTGGATATTGAGGAAAGATATAATAAAATCTATCATATCATATAAGCTCAAGAAAACAATAGGTTCTATATATGCTAGGAAGTGTCTAATTAAAACAGTCAACATAGAAGATAGTAGAATATTTATGGATAATAATCATATACAGGGATATTCTAATTCTAATATAAAATTAGGTCTATATCACAAAGATACCTTAGTATCACTTATGTGTTTCTCTAGACCAAGGGGTGGATCTGATAATGAATATGAATTAATTAGGTTTTGTAATCTATTAAAAACAAATGTTGTTGGTGGTGCTAGTAAACTATTCAATTATTTATTAAAACAGTATAGTGTTAGCAGTGTTATCTCATTTTCAGACACCTCTATGTTCGATGGCTCATTATATGAAAAATTGGGATTTGAACATACTAAAAATGTACCAATCGATTACAAATGGATTATTGGAAATAGAAGGTGTCATAAATCTAAGTATAGAAAATCACAGCTTATAAAAATGGGTTATGATATAGATAAATCTGAAAAGGAAATAATGTATGAAGATGTTATAAGTTATAGAATATGGGACTGTGGGAAGGTCAAGTGGATTTATAAAACGCTATAGATATATTCCTAACCAAACTCAACTTACCTATTTAATATATAGGTTATGAAACATATAAAACCTTATAAAATATTTGAAAGCAACAGCCCTAACTTCCCAACTACAAGAGAGGAAGTTATAGAAGTGTGTGAAAATTATAAAATAATAGATTACACTATTAATGATGATTTAAGTATTGATGTTGATGGTGGTGTTTATTTAGGGGAGAAAGACTTAAAACACTTACCACTTAAATTTAATTATGTGAGTGGGATTTTCGTTTGCCGTATTAATAAACTAAAATCCTTGGAAGGTTGTCCTAAAACAGTAAATGGTAGTTTTTTTTGTAGTGATAATAAACTAAAATCCTTGGAAGGTTGTCCTAAAACAGTAGGTGATGGCTTTTATTGTTCTAACAATGAATTAAGAGATTTAGAATACTTCCCAGAAGTAGATGGTATTATATCTATGAGAGAAAATCCAGTATATCTCTTAGTATACACCTTTATTCAGAATGCTGATAGTTTCCTAATAGAAGATTTTAACGACTATGAAATAGTTAGAAACAGAGATACTGTTATGTTAGATAGGCTTCAAACCTTTATTAGAGATAACGATTTAAAAATGCCTAATTTGGATAATATTAAAGAATACTATAAAATAATAGAATAAATATGAAACATATAAAACCTTATAAAATATTCGAGAGTACAAGTCTTAACTTCCCAACTACAAGAGAGGAAGTTATAGAAGTGTGTAAAAAATATGATATAGAAAACTACACTATTAATGATGATTTAAGCATTGATGTTGCTGGTGGTGTTAATTTAGCTTATAAAAATTTAGAACACCTACCACTAAAATTTAATTATGTGAGTGGGAATTTCCTTTGCCGTATTAATAAACTAAAATCCTTGGAAGGTTGTCCTAGAACAGTAAATGGTAGTTTCTTTTGTAATGATAATGAATTAAAGACATTAGAAGGTAGCCCACAAACAATAGATGGTGATTTTCATTGCTTTAATAATGAATTAAAGACATTAGAAGGTAGCCCACAAACAATAGGTGGTAATTTTCTTTGTTTTGTAAATAAATTAAAATCTTTTGAAGGTTCTCCACAAACAGTAGGTGGTAGTTTTTATTGTGCTGATAATGAATTAAGAGATTTAGAATACTTCCCAGAAGTAGATGGTAGTACAAATATGAGAGAAAATCCAGTAAATCTATTATTATATACCTTTATCTATTTACCAGAAGCTAATAATTTCCTCATAGAATATTTCAATGACTATGAGATAATTAGGAACAGAGATACTGTTATGTTAGATAGATTACAAACATTCATAAGGGATAATAATTTAAAGATGCCTGACTTAGATGAAATAAAAAAACACTATAAAATAATAGAATAAATATGAAACATATAAAACCTTATAAAATATTCGAGAGTACAAGTCTTAACTTCCCAACTACAAGAGAGGAAGTTATAGAAGTGTGTAATAGGTATAGAATAAATAACTACACTATTAATGATGATTTAAGTATTGATGTTGAAGGACATGTTAATCTAGCTTATAAAAATTTAGAATACTTACCACTTAGATTTAATTATGTGAGTGGTGATTTTAGTTGTTATGATAATAAATTAAAAACATTAGAAGGGTGTCCACAAACAGTAAGTGGATCTTTTGATTGTAATCGTAATAAATTAAAAACATTAGAAGGGTGTCCACAAACAGTAAGTGGATCTTTTGATTGTTATAGAAATAAATTAATAACATTAGAAGGTAGTCCATCAGTAGTGAATGGCAATCTTATATGTTATGATAATAAATTAGAGACATTAGAAGGTAGTCCTAAAACAATAAATGGGAATTTTCTTTGTTTTGTAAATAAATTAAAAGACTTAGAATACTTCCCAGAAGTAAGTGATTATATAAATATAAGAGATAATCCAGTAAATTTATTAGTATATACTTTTATTGAAAATGAAGAAACTGATAGTTTTATGATAGAAGACTTCATAGATTATGAAATAGTTAGAAACAGAGATACTGTTATGTTAGACAGGCTTCAAACATTCATTAGAGATAATGACTTAGAAATGCCAGACTTGAAAATAATAAAAAAACACTATAAAATAATAGAATAAATATGAAACATATAAAACCTTATAAAATATTCGAGAGTACAAGTCTTAACTTCCCAACTACAAGAGAGGGAGTTATACAAGTTTGTGAAAAGTATAGAATAGAGAACTATACTATTAACAATGACTTAACAATTGATGTTGATGGTGGTGTTTATTTAGGGGAGAAAGACTTAAAACACTTACCACTTAGATTTAATTATGTGAGCGGTTATTTTGGTTGTTCTTATAATGATTTAGTATCATTAAAAGGTAGTCCACAAACAGTAGATGGTAGTTTTTACTGTTATAATAATGAATTAAAGACATTAGAAGGTTGTCCACAAACAGTAGGTGGTGATTTTGATTGTTTTGAAAATGAACTAAAGACATTAGAAGGTAGTCCACAAACAGTAGGTGGTACTTTTAATTGTTCTTACAATGAATTAATAACATTAGAAGGTAGCCCACAAACAGTAAATGGGAATTTTCTTTGTTTTGGAAATGAATTAAAAGACTTAGAATACTTCCCAGAAGTAAGTGGTAGTATAAATATAGAGGGAAACACAGTAAATTTATTAGTGTATACCTTTATTAAAAAAGCCGATAGCTTTATGATAGAAGATTTTATAGACTATGAAATAGTTAGAAATGGTAATACTGTTATGCTAGATAGATTACAAACATTCATAAGGGATAATGATTTAAAGATGCCTAATTTAAAAGAAATTAAAAAACACTATAAAATAATAGAATAGAAATGAAACATATAAAACATTACAAGATATTTGAGAGTACAAGTCCTAACTTCCCAACTACAAGAGAGGGAGTTATACAAGTTTGTGAAAAGTATAGAATAGAGAACTATACTATTAACAATGACTTAACAATTGATGTTGATGGTGGTGTTTATTTAGGGGAGAAAGACTTAAAACACTTACCACTTAGATTTAATTATGTGAGTGGTGATTTTAGTTGTTATGATAATAAATTAAAGACATTAGAAGGTAGTCCACAAACAGTAGGTGGTTATTTTTTTTGTTTTGAAAATGAACTAAAATCCTTGGAAGGTTGTCCTAAAACAGTAGGTGATGGCTTTTATTGTTCTAACAATGAATTAAAAACATTAAAGGGTAGTCCACAAACAGTAGGTGGTAGTTTTTATTGTTTTGATAATGATTTAACTGATTTAGAATATTTCCCAGAAGTAAATGGGGAAATATTTTTAGGGATTAATAAAATAAGTCATTTAGTACATAGCTTTATCAAAAATGCTGATAGCTTTATGATAGAAGATTTTAATGATTATGAGATAGTTAGAAACAGAGACACTGTTATGTTAGATAGATTACAAACATTCATAAGGGATAACGATTTAGAGATGCCTGACTTAGAACCCATTAAAAACCACTATAAAATAATAGAATAGAAATGAAACATATAAAACCTTACAAAATATTTGAAAGCAACAGTCCTAACTTCCCAACTACAAGGGATGAAGTTATAGAAGTGTGTAAAAAATATGATATAGAAAACTACACTATTAATGATGATTTGAGTATTGATGTTGATAGTGATATTAGTATTACTTTCCAAAGTTTAGAATATCTGCCTATTAAATTTAATTATGTAAGTGGTAGTTTTGATTGTGATCATAATAAATTAAAATCGTTAGAAGGTAGTCCACAAACAGTAGATGGTAATTTTTTTTGTCAACACAATGAATTAAAGACATTAAAAGGTAGCCCACAAACAGTAGTAAGGCTTTTTGATTGTTCTTTTAATAAATTAACCGATTTAGAATATTTTCCAGAAGTAAATGGTTCGGTAATTATATATGGAAATATAGTAAATTTATTAGTATATACATTTGTGGAAAATGCTAATACTTTCCTCATAGAAAATGCTAATGCTTTCCTCATAGAAGATTTTGTAGACTACGAGATAGTTAGAAACGGTGATACTGTTATGTTAGATAGATTACAAACTTTTATAAGAGATAATAATCTAAGGATGCCTGAGTTAGAACCCATTAAAAACCACTATAAAATAATAGAATAGTATGAAACATATAAAATTATACGAAGAATATAACAGTACTAAGGAAGTAGTAGAAGAAGTAATTAAATATGAGGTAATATTTGATGTAGTTGATGTATCAAGCGACCCAGTTGCTAAGGAAGAATTTGATAATTATGAAGATGCCTTAGCATATTATGAGAAAACATATGAATATGATGATGGTGTATATAGGACAAGAACTCATTCAAAAATGCTAGATGAAATAACATATTCTGTATCCTATGAATATGACAGTGATAATGAGGATAAAGACGATGTTGATGATGATGATAAAAATTGGGATATAATCGATACTGATAATATGGAGTCAGAAGAATATCGAATTAATGATGATTCTGAAAATGTTTTGGAACAGATTGAGGATTGGTTCAAAGAAAAATATGATTCAAATAGGACAAAATACCATGAGATAGATGTTTATTACAATGATGATGACTATAAGACTATACAAATTAGGTTTTCTGATCACACAGAAAACATTATGAACAATGATAGATTCAGAAGTAAGGATTATTACATATCAGTTGTTGTTTCTGATTATGATGTTACTGATAGCAGATTTGGTATGTCAAATAGTTTTGAGAGAAGGAATAACGAACATGAACTAAAATATGGTAGTAGTGATGATACTATACAAATGGAAATAGATATTGATTTTTTAATTAAAGAGTTAAAAGAGGAAATATTAGAAGACTTTGGATAGTAAATACATTACAAAATAAGTAATTAATATATACTTTATGAAGCATATAAAACCTTATAAAAATATTAGACAGGTTACAAACATTTATAAGTGATAATGGTTTAGATATGCTGGATTTGAAAGAAATTAAAAAAAATAATAGAATAAACATGAAACATATAAAACCTTATAAGATATTCGAGAGCAATAGTCCTAACTTCCCAACCACAAGAGAGGAAGTTATACAAGTGTGTGAAAAGTATGAAATAGAAAACTACACTATTAATGATGATTTAAGCATTGATGTTGATGATAACGTTCATTTAGGTTTTAAAATGTTAGAATATTTACCTCTTAAATTTAATTATGTAAGTGGTGGTTTTGGTTGTTATGAAAATAAATTAATATCATTAGAAGGTAGTCCACAAATATTAGATGGTTCTTTTCTTTGTTTTGAAAATGAATTAAAATCGTTAGAAGGTAGTCCATCAGTAGTGAATGGTAATTTTATATGTTATGAAAATGAATTAGAATCATTAGAAGGTTGTCCACAAATATTAGATGGTGATTTTTCTTGTTCTGATAATAAATTAAAAGATTTAGAACACTTCCCAGAAGTAAATGGTATCATATCTATGAGGGGAAATCCAGTAGATTTATTAGTACATACCTTTATCAAAAATGCTGATATCTTTATGATAGAAGACTTTACAGACTATGAAATAGTTAGAAACAGAGATACTGTTATGTTAGATAGATTAGAAACTTTCATTAGAGATAATGATTTAAAAATGCCTGACTTAGAAGGTATTAAAAAACACTATAAAATAATAGAATAAAATAGAATAAAATGAAACATATAAAACCCTATAAAATATTCGAGAGTGTCGGTCTTAACTTCCCAACTACAAGAGAGGAAGTCATAGAAGTGTGTGAAAAACATAAAATAATAAACTACACTATTAATGATGATTTAAGTATTGATGTTGATGGTGGTGTTGGTTTGTCGGATAAAGGCTTGAAATATTTACCACTTAGATTTAATTATGTGAGTGGGCTTTTCCAATGTTCTTTTAATGGTTTATTATCATTAGAAGGTAGTCCACAAACAGTAGGTAAGCATTTTGATTGCTCTGATAATAAAAAATTAAAATCATTGAAAGGTGGTCCACAAACAGTAGGTGGTTATTTTAATTGTGGTGGAAATAACTTAAAAACATTAGAAGGTTGTCCACAAACAGTAAGTGATAGTTTCTATTGTCATTATAATAAATTAACATCATTGGAAAGTTGTCCACAAAAAGTAGGTGGTAGCTTTGGTTGTTTTTATAATAATTTAGAATCATTAGAAGGCTGTCCACATACAGTAGATGGTTCTTTTCTTTGTTCTAATAATGAATTAAAAACATTAAAGGGTAGTCCACAAACAGTAGGTGGTAGTTTTTATTGTGCTGATAATGAATTAAGAGATTTAGAACACTTCCCAGAAGTAAGTGGTAGTATAAATATAGAGGGAAACACAGTATATCTATTAGTACATACTTTCATTGAAAATGCTAATAGTTTCCTCATAGAAGATTTTATAGACTATGAAATAGTTAGAAACGGAGACACTGTTATGTTAGATAGATTACAAACATTCATTAGAGATAATGATTTAGAGATGCCTGACTTAGAAGAAATTAAAGAACACTATAAAATAATAGAATAAACATGAAATATATAAAACCTTATAAGATATTTGAGAGTGTAAGTCCTAACTTCCCAACTACAAGAGAGGAAGTTATAGAAGTGTGTGAAAGGCATAGAATAAAAAACTATACTATTAATGATGATTTGAGTATTGATGTTGATGGGGATGTTGGTTTAAATTTTAAAAGGTTAGAATATTTACCACTTAAATTTAATTATGTGAGTGGTGGTTTTAGTTGTCACCGCAGTAATCTAAAAACATTAGAAGGTTGTCCACAAACAGTAGGTGGTTATTTTGAATGCTCTAATAATAATTTAGTATCATTAAAAGGTTGTCCACAGACAGTAGGTGGTTATTTTAATTGTTCTTATAATGAATTAAAATCATTAAAAGGTTGCCCACAAACAGTAAGTGGTGATTTTAGTTGTGGTAATAATGAATTAAAAACATTAGAAGGTTGTCCACAAACAGTAGATGGTTTTTTTGAATGCTCTAATAATAATTTAGTATCATTAAAAGGTTGTCCACAAACAGTAAGTGATAGTTTCTATTGTCATGATAACGAATTAAAAACACTAGAAGGTTGTCCACAGTCAGTAGATGGTGATTTTAATTGTTCTTATAATGAATTAAAATCATTAGAAGGTTGTCCACAAACAGTAGATGGTGATTTTTATTGTGCCAATAATGAATTAAAAGACTTAGAAAACTTCCCAGAAGTAAGTGGTAATGTATATATAACTGAAAACCCAGTAGATTTATTAGTATACACCTTTATCAAAAATGCCAATAGCTTTATGATAGAAGATTTTATAGACTATGAGATAGTTAGAAACGGAGACACTGTTATGTTAGATAGATTACAAACATTCATTAGAGATAATGATTTAAAGATGCCTGACTTAGAAGAAATTAAAGAACACTATAAAATAATAGAATAAACATGAAATATATAAAACCTTATAAGATATTTGAGAATATATCTAACTATTTCCCAACTACAAGAGAAGAAGTTGTGGAAGTATGTATAAAATTTGAAATTATAAATTATACTATCAATGATGATTTAAGTATAGATGTTGA
>Ga0307930_1001002_pt1 | contig 22690 bp, 13 predicted proteins | sample OrgLakmetageno46_FD_203161 | JGI IMG/M metagenome (GOLD analysis project Ga0307930, IMG submission 203161) | Saline water microbial communities from Organic Lake, Antarctica - #46 | ecosystem: Environmental > Aquatic > Non-marine Saline and Alkaline > Saline | place: Antarctica: Organic Lake...
AAATTGAAATGGCTGGCAGCTTTCGACTCGCTTTCAAAGGCCACTTTACGCGGCTCTTGCCGCATGATGTCTCTTCGAAGCACCTGAGTGTGGCCCTCGAGTCGTTGCCAACTGTTCACGGCCGCGTGCTCGTGGAACAGTCCATGTTGCAATCACATGACGCGGATGGCTACGCTTGGCATGTGACATTTGCAGACCTTGTTGGAGACCAGCCGCTCCTCGTGGCGGACACGTCACTCTTACGTGGACAACATGCAGCGTGCATCATCACCGAGGCTCTGCGAGGTACTAATGCGACATTTTCCGGTGGAACGGTAGGAATTCAAACACGCCCACTGGGTGCCACTATCGTTGTAGCCCCCTTTGAGGTGCAACGTATATCATTGACAGCTCAAGCTGAAGACATCGATGGCTTCTTCTTTTTGGAATTCATGGGAGAACGTACGCGCCGTATTGATGCGAAAGCGTCGACGAGCGTACTGGAAGGTGCTCTCCGCGGCTTATCTACCGTGTCATGTGACGTGCTCGTAACAAAGCAACATACTCCTCAGTCCACTGTGGCCCCGATTTCAAACTTTGGCTGGTATTGGTCCGTGACTTTTGTATCACAAACGGGCGATTTGCCATCGATATTAGTTAATTCTGGAGGTTCTCATGCCAGCACTACAGCAGCTGGCGGAATGCTGCTGGGCACGGGCGTACAGCTCGAGGTTTCCGAAGTTACAAAAGGGAGCTTGCCTAATTTCTTTGTGACACCGCCGAGCCTCTCCGCGAAGGAATCGTACACAGTGCGCGTGAGTGCGTACAATGCTCGTGGCTGGAGCAGCTCTGAGATGGCACCAGCTTCGATGTATCCTGCCGTGCAACTGCCTGCGGCTCCAGCGAGCGCAGCAGTTTCTGTGTTTTCGTCAACTTCACTTGAGGTGTCGTGGGTAACACCTCTTTCGACGGGTGGAGCCCCAGTACTGCGGTATCAAGTGCAATGGGACATGGATACATCATTTGACGATTCCGCAGGGTCAGCTGTGGTGGACGCAGTTGCCAGCAGCTCTGAAGCGCACACGTATTTGTATCGTATTGAGGGCCTAAGTCCAGGCGTGCCGACTGTCGTGCGCGTGATGGCCGCAAATGAGCGAGGTTATGGCACCGCAGTTTTTGCCGATCCAGTAGGATTTGGAGACGTAGTGCACGAACTTCGCTTTAGTTATCATGAAATAGATACCAACTTCGTTTTGAATGTCACCAGAGGTAAACGTAGCGAGATAACCGAAGAGGTCGAAGTTGGTGCTTCTGCAACAGTTGTTCAGGATGCTCTTCAAAAGCTTGAAACGGCGGGCACCGTTGTCGTAACAAGGCAGAGTACCAGCCGTGCTACAGGATCAGTCTACAGCGTGACTTTTTTGGCACCGGTCATTCAAGAAGCCCATTACGTACACCTGGAAGTCTTGAAAATGAAAAACCCGCTTCCGTCTCCACTACCTTCTGGCATCCCTTCATCACTGACCTCTGCTGCTCCAAGTCAACTTCCTTCTGGTGTTCCAACTCCCCTGCCTTCTGGTGCCCCGAGTGCATTGCCATCTGCTTCTCCTAGTTCGCTTCCTTCTGGTGCTCCAACTCCACTGCCTTCTGGTGCCCCGAGTGCATTGCCATCTGCTTCTCCTAGTTCGCTTCCTTCTGGTGCTCCAACTCCACTGCCTTCCCCAACTCAGAGCCAAGAATCAGCTCAAATCTAGACAAATTCGTCACCGGGCGCAATGCAAGTGTAGATGAGGTTCAAGCAAACACTTATCAGCAAACACTTATCTCATGCAATAAGCATATTTTGGACGCAGTAAGTATTTTTTGAAACGTATTGAGACCTAGACAACCACATGAAGTTCTTAATACCTAGGCAGGAGTCTCCTTGTTGAACATTATTGTTTTGGTGGGATACATTAATGAGGATCGCGACGCCTTCGGGTTGCACAGATCATTCCGCGCCTACTGCACTTGCTTTGTTTGCGCAACGCAGACGCATTCCCCCTTCTGTCCGCAGAATTATTTACAAAGTGAGGGTTAAAAAATAGTAAATTTTGCTAAGAGAGCAAGGGCTGCATCTGCAGATAGACACTGTCGCTGCTCTCTGCTCTTCTCGGTGCATATGCATATGCATATCCCTCTTGAAAACCAATATAAGAAAGCCAGGGTTCCATGCAGGAAAATAAGGAGTAGGCTAAGAGAACAATGGCTGAGACCACTTTGGAACCCGGAACTGCCTGTACATGTTCTCCCCTGTAACTTACAGGGCCCAGCAAGACAGACAGACTGTACACTATTTACACTATACATGATACATGATACATACGTACTCTAATACAATAGAATTTTGTCGAAGGGCATAAACGCACGGTTTCTTGGATCTGGTGGTTTTGTTTTCTTGACCGTGAAGCAAACTGGGCTCAGCATCTCAAAGCAATGCGCAGTTTTAGCCCTCGAGGAAATTAACGCCTTCCCTAACAGTAAATGCCTTGTTCAAGATTCTGATATGTTTCTGCACTAACTATCCTTGCAGAAGTCAAAAGAGTGCGATGGATTCATCGACGTGGGCTGATGAGCTCTCAGCACTCGCTGGTTTCATGAATAATATTGAAGCCCGTATAGATGTCGCTGCTGCCTCGACAGCCGACGCTAAGACGGGCGAGCCCAGGGAGCTTGATGCCCAGCAACGTGAAGACGCATTAGCAGTGTTAGCTTCAAGGAACTCAGATTCTGCAGTGTTATTCAACCGCGCTCGCGCCGAGGCCCCTACAGCATCAGAGGCAAAGACTGAAGTGTTAGCACTCATGCTGAGAGCAATGGACGATGACGGGCGGCGGCACTTTTCTGACCAACCCGTCGACACATCGGGCACGGGGCTGGATGGACCGTTTGCTAATGAGTATCGAGCATTCTTTAGCGAACTCGAGGCGTCGAAATTCGACATGGCCTCGACCAAGGTGCTACATCCATTTCTGCTCATACAAATGCGTACCAGCTGCCAGAGAACAAATCAAGCCACATGCACGGCTCGTCTCCCAGCGTGCATGCATGTTTTCTAATGGTCTTACTGTTTGCTAATTTTTTATCTTTAATAACCAAATATGAAGGTGCAAACAGTATGGCGAGGCCGCAAGAAACGGCAGCGCTTAGGACGATGGCGTTTGAACCGAGCGAAACGGTTGCGCCTGCACTTCCGCGCGTGGGCTGCTGCCTCCAACGCTGGGGCTTTCTTTCAAAGAGTGCTTTGCAAATGGGTGTTTCATGGCTGGCGGCAGACGGTGGAGGATGGGAAGCGCATCCGTAACGTGACGTGGCAAGTATTCCGCGGCCGAATTGGGCGAACTTCGCTGTCCATATCAGCAGTGAACCTCTTTTTCGCTGATCCAGCTATTGATCCCCCTGACCCACTCTGCGCCAACGCACTTTGGTTCGGAGTGCGGCGGCAAGTGCTTCTCAAGTTGCTTAAAGCTTGGCACGACAAAGTGAAAGAATGGCAGCGCTGCCGGACTGAAGCAGTGATGACTCTACAGCGAGCGCTCAGGCTCAACCCTGAGATGCCTAAGGCGCGTTGGGCGCCCGAGCTCAAGGCACTCGTGTTTTACATGTGGTACCGGTCTGTCACTTATAAGCGGTGCTTCAAAGCCCAGCTGCGGCTTCCCACATTCCGTGACCCCGATCTGCCGGAGTGGCAAGCGTGGTTGCGAAGCTACATGCGGAAGCAGTTGTTGAAACAGAAAGCAGACAAGCGTGGTCTCCGTCTCTTTAAGCTCAACAAGCTTCGACGATGGAGGGTAATTTGTCAATATCAATAAATGAGCATGTTTCAGATAGCAATTTAGCGTTCGGAGTTCCGCCTCTACACTATTTGTTCTTCTTACACCCTTTTAACTTATCTCCCAACGTCCTTCGTCGCTTCGCTCTCTGTTTTTTTCTTGTCTAGTGGTACACCCGATACATGAAGGGTCTTGTGGGCCGAATGCTCTTCGCTGCGCAGTACTACCAAGATGGGCTTCAGCGGAAAGTACTGCGGTACTGGCTGAGTCACACGCGCTGCCGTGGCCGGCTCTTGCGGCGACGATCTAAATACTTCGACGCCTGGAAAGAATGGGCACCCAAAAAGAAGCGCCTCCGACAGCTCAAGCAGCTCTTGGTCATGAAAGCAGCAAAATCTTGCGTGCAACAAGGCTTGCGGCGGTGGACTTTAACACTGAACAACACACGGCTCGTGAAGCTCTTTCGGCTGCGGCGCATCATTGATCCGGACGCTTTTTTTCCCGTCATGTCTTCGATGTACATCTTGAGCGGGCACCTCACCAAGTACTACGTCTTATTTTGTTTTCGGCAATGGCAGCTTCTCCGTACCCGGCGCAATGCTTGGAAGGCGTTTTATTACATGCACCAACGCGATTCTGCCCAACACTTGATGTCTACTGTGTTTCGCGCGTGGTGTCGATGCACCTCTAAAAGCTCAGGAGCTGGCAGCGTTCTAGGCCTTGAGCCCCTCAATGCAATCACGCACGCGCATGATTTGGCCGATCAAGTCTTAGCTGGGTATCGGCCTGAGTTGGATTTGCCTCAAGAAGCTGTGCGCGCCCTTCTACCCGCAGATGATGAAACAATGAACTCAGCACCGCCACTCGCTTCGAAGCCACGGATTCAGCTGACAGACTTGGAACTGGAGCTGCTCGCGGCCATCGAGAGCGGCGATGCAGCCACCGTCGAACGGCTTCTAGAAAATGGCGTGCGCGTGGATTTTGTAGGCTACGATGGAAACGGTTCCACGCCACTGCACCTGGCTGCTGCATCCTTCGCGGAGCGGCACCTCAAGGTGGTAGCGCTGCTGCTGCACTGCGGCGCAGACGTGAGTCGTCGCGATGCTCTCGGGCGCCGCGCTCTTGATGTGGCGACGAACCCGCAGGTGGCGGCACTGATTAGCACCCACAGTGAACGCGTGGCGTCAGCACCAACGCAAACGGAGCTCAGCAAATGCGCCGAATTGATGGCCATGCAGTGGAGCGAAGTGGGTGGAATTTCCATGTGGCGCTACGTGACGCACGGCCTCATTGAAGTGCGCAGCCGCGAGGTCGAAGAAGACATTTCTAGACAATTAGCGTCCAAAAGTACATCTCAAAGCGCTCCGAAGCTGAATGTGGCTCTTGCAAGGAGGCAGTGTCGCCGCCTAGCTGGTGTCAAAGCCGCCATGGAGGAAGCTCAGCGTCTGCCGGAAGACGACGACCTTGATTCCGTAGGGGATGGGGAAAAGGGAATGGTGAAGCCCATCTTTCGCGGCATTCAAAGGCAGTCAAGCCTTAACGGGATCGAGGACCCTAACGATGAAGATGAAGGCGACCTTGAAGTCTTACGGCGGCGGCAGGTGAGAGCTCATTTGTGTGTAGAATATGCTGCACGAATTGCCACGGTACTTTGATTTTGCTTGTCTTACTCATACCTGGCGTTCAAATGTATGCGCTTTCAGGCACTGCGGTGGCTTTCGTCCTGGAGCAAACAGCAGGACGACACGTCACTTCATTTTGACGCGCATAGACTCATGGACATGCGAGGAGAAGGGTCAACTTCGAACCGCCAAAAGCTTGAAAACACCGCCTGGAGGGCGCTAATGGTGTGCGAAGAAAAGCAGGCCTGTGACCTCCAACTTGTGCGCGAGCAGCGCCGCAAAGAATTCGAGCGAGATGCCTATCTTCTCAAAGCTGCCCTGCGCAGGAATGTTACGCAAGATTATGCCGCGCTTTACCAAACGGCGCCGCCAAAAGTACCAAAAATGAGGAAGTCTCCTGTGAACTCGTCAGGCTCAGTCGTAGATGCCTTCGATTCAACTCCGTTGCCACTCTTAAACGTGGTGCCAGATGCAGTGTCTGACCATCTTCACGCCTATTCGTCAAGCAATCGGCGAATTAAGATCAACCAAGAGGTGCCCCTAATATGCGAAAGGCTCCGCACCTCGATTTTGCCGGTTGAATTCCTGCGGTTGTCTGCCGAGGAGACTACCGCTGTTGCGCCCTTTTGGCCTCCTGCTTCAGATCCATTTAGAGCACATGATGAGGATACATGCGGCGAGGAAGGAGTTGTTGTGCCTCGGCAATGGTGCAACCTCTCTCGAATTGTTTCATTGCTGCGCTCTGAGCTGAACACTTTACAAAGGCATCGAAATGCAGCAAGCCAGGAAATGCAACAGCAGACGCAACAACTCAAGGTGCTCAGTGAGTGCCAAATTGCCTTGGGTCAGGCTGATACATCAACAGAAGAGGGTGTTTGGTCAGGCTCTGAGGGCATAAGGGAACAGGACGCTGAACTTGCGGACTCCCGGCGACGCATTCGAGGAGTCATCGTGGCATGCGAGCGCGAAATCATGAAGTGGCGGAAAATGATTGCTCGGCTGGAAGGCCAGCTCGACGTCGCGTATTCGGCACAAGCACAACGGGCTAAGATGACGGCGGCTGAAAAAGTCCAGGCCGCCGAGGCTGAACAAGTAAGCACCGGTAAGCCCCTTCCAAGTGTGTCGTGGCCGGATTCGCAGCTCGTGGAATACGTGAATTTTCGGCGCGCTCAAGTGGACAAGCTTTTACAGGCCATCTCGAATTCTGAGATGAATGCGAATGCAGCAAAGAACGAGCTTGTTGCGCTTCTTTCAGAATTCGAGCACCAACGTAAAGCTCTCCGTAGCTCGAACATCCTGAAGCTAGTGATCATGGACGATCTTCATGACACGCGGCGTGCTGTTGAGTCTGAGGTGAAAGCTACCGATAAGCGTATGCGAAAATCCAAAGCACGCATCGATACTGTCACGGCAGATTTGAAACAAGTGCGCCTTGCATTGTCTGCGCTCGGTCTGGCAGAGACGGATGATGCGTCGTATGATCCGTACGCATCCTTCGCTGAAAGCAATGCCTCTCTGACTGAACATTTTTCAGAAGTAATGTCTCCAAACGACAACGATGGAAATCCTCACGTAGGTGAAGATGGCACACACGATCCGCAGAGTGGGTTCGTCCTGGACGGTGCTCCAAGGTCACTTTCTGAACAATTTGGGCTTGACCTATCGCGAGAGCCTTTGCCACCAGGTTTAAGTGATGCCAGGGCCTCTTTTGATGGTCGGTTCGTTTCAAGAGGTTCCAGAACTTCGTTTGACGGCCAGTTTCTACCACTCTCACGTGCCAGCACAGATCGAAGTTCTCAGCCTGCGACTTCTCGTGGTACGTTATCAACTCCTCTAACTCCTCAAGAGCTTGCAGCTGAAGATCACAGTGACGTGAAGAAAGTCGATGACGACAGCAGTGATGCAATGCTTGAGACTAGCACACCAAGATTTCGCCTTGGCTCGGCAAATGCAGTCGACGAGGGTCGCGAAATTTCAGAAACGCCGCGTTTTGACGTCGACCGTGGTAGTGTGAAGAGCTTTGAGCAAGAAATCGTGGACCGTTATCAAGAGGCACTGGGGTCACTTTTTCCCGACGAGCGCATTAAGCTGGTGGATGTGAAGAAAAAAGAGCTTGAGAAAAGTTCAAACCAAGAGGCTGAGTTGCTTGAGCTTCAGAAAGAGTATGGGTACGACGGCAGCGAAGAAGCGAGAGGTGAAGTGCCTCAAGCGGTCCTTCCAGACACCATTGAACCAACGGGAGCGCTGCGCAAAGACTGGAACCGAGTGGTCATGACAGACTCTAGCCTTCCTCAAGAAGAGGCCCCACTTGAGCCTGCCTTTCGCCGAAGTGCAGTGGTGGAAACTCCAGCGTCGGAGATGCTCGACCTGCGCCCTGCTTCAACTCTGCCTCGTGGCACGCCCATGCATTTTACCATGGCCAACCTTGGCGAGTCGGAGCAGGGCAGCGTCGAAGACGAGGTGTTTTATGTCCCGGAGGACGCAATCGTTGCTCCGCTGGCTGAGGCCGGGGACTTCGGGAGCCTCGAACCTTCTGTCGCGGATGCCTTCGGGGCATCGGTGTCTATGGAAAACGATGATCCACCTGCTGCGAACGACGTTGAGGCCCTTCTTCTTGAAGAAATGTCGGCCGAAGAAAAAGTTGAGCGCCGGTTGAACGCAAGTGATTCTTTCGTTGGTATTGGCCAAGCTCAAGACGCACTCTTCGAAGCTGCTGAGTTCATACCACAACACATCGCGTCGAATGATGAATCGGCGTCTGGTCGCTCGACTCGCAGAGGCAAGTCGAGAACAGGAGCGCGAACTCCTTCTGAGCAGCCACTCCATGAAAACCATGCGCTCGAGCATACAGTATCCGCCGCTCCAGTATCAGCCACCAGTCGAGCAAGTAGCAGTGTTGCGTCACACCAAAGTACGCCAGCAAATTCGCTACAGCAACCCACCATAGCACCGGCTACGACGTCGCGTATAATTGCGTCCGCACCAGCTGAGACATCGCGAGGAACGACACCCGCAATTTCGCCCACCCGAAATGCCACTCATACAACGACAGCACCGTCTGCAGCTCCTCGCGCAAGCGCGCAGCCTCCAACTTTGTCAGCATCGAGTGCGCTTCCTTCTCCAACGCCACCTGCCGTTGTGCCAAGCAGCCGTCCGGCTCCAAGCGTTTCGGTAGCTTCATCAACTGCCGACTTGCCAGCTCAACTTGGTCGCGCGACCACTGAAGCAACTGAAAAGATTCCAGAAAGTGCAGCAAGTGCAAATGTGATGCTGAATGTAGATACTTCACTCGTCATGCCTACAGACGCGACTCTGTTCTCTCAAGGGTCGCCTGGATCACTTGCTTCAGGTGGCTCGGTTGTGAGCTACAACTCAGGCTCCCTCCGCTCTCTGGATAACTCCTCCGCGCGATCTCTTACAATTGCGAACGAATTAGAACCGGGCATTACCGAGCTACTCATCGAAGGCCATGTGCCTTGGCCGAATCCTCGGCGTATAGCGAGCCCGCCAGTGTCAGCCATTGAGGCTGATAATGACGGTTCTGAGAGCGATACCGGCTTCGAAGATAGTGCTATCGAAGATGGCGAAGGCGAGTTTGCTGCTGCAGGCGAAATTGACGAATTCAGCTCGGGAAATGGAAATGGATCACTGCAAGACACATATCAACAAGTAAGCGCTTCTGCCAGAGGAAATAAAGTCGCTGACGCCTCTACAAATTCTGTGCCAGTTTCGTCTTCAAGTGCTTCTGGCAAAGTCGCCAAAGGTGGGGCGACCCCTTCTGCACCCAAAGGAAAGGCAGCGAAGTCCAAGAAAGGCAGTAAAAGTGAAACCAAGGACTCCGTCAAGCCAGAGCGTGCTGGCCCTTTTGTTGCTTTTAGACTGCAGAAATGGGCTGCTGAGCTTGCGCTCAAGAAAAAGAAGAAACTCGAAAAGGAGAAACGAGAGGCAGAGCGAGAACACCGCCGTCAACACGGTGGAAACAGTAACCGAAGCCCCACACGACAAACGTCACCGAGCAGCAGCCAAATCTTAAGCTTAGAGCCTGATTCAGTGGCAAGTCAAACTCCGGGCACTGCGCCGCGTACTTCAAGGCCTAAGACACCTCCAGTGATCGGCAAGGATAGCATTGAAATCAAGGGCGTTCCGATCGAGTCTCTCGACACTGTTGGAACCAAGGACGCGAATCTCACATGGACGGTGGAGAGCGCGGTGGGGTCCGTCGTTGATAAATCGACAGCAACTGTAGCAGCGGTGCTGTCAGGCGCTGAAAAAGATTTGCCGGAAATGACCGACGCCGATTTCATTTCTTGGATGGAAGCGTTCATCGAGGCAGCCAGCGACGAGACTCCTGACGAAGAAGAAATGCTGCAGCAATACGCCGTTCGGCAAGCCGCGCGCCGTGCCGCTCTGAGCGCAGTGCCAAGGATTGGCTTGAGTGGCCTGCGCCGAGGGCGTCCACATGTGACCCAGCCTCCCTCTTCGACCCCACTCGACGTTGCCGGGGTGTCGACGTTCCCAATGGCGAATATTGACCTGTTGGATTCATCATCGCCCGTCGCGCCAAGTAGTGATTTAGTAGGCATGTCACCTAAGCGGCCCTTTGACGAGTCTGAAAAATATCTACAAATACCAGGGCATCGCGACACAACCAGCCGACCTTCTGTTAAAGTGGCTGCGTCTGACCGTGCATCGGGTGGAGACAAATCATCCAAAGTAAAAGATTTAAGCAGTGGTCAGCCAGGTAAACTCGAGGTGGCAGGTGACGGGCTGAGGCTCCCAGCCATCAACCAGTTGCGCGCTGCCCAGATGGAGTGGAGTGGGACTATGCCATCGCTCGTGTCCGCCATGAGCACCCTGGACAAGGAGAAAGTGTGGCAAACTTTCGAGCAGATGGAGCTGTCGTCAGCTGCGAAAGCTGCCTACGCAGAGCTTCTCGCAGTCGAGCCAGCAGTTGAGGCTAATTATCAAGAAGATGTCGCACTACCCGATGCCTTCCTTACTCTCCCTCCTATTCACTCGGCCCGCGGTGAAACTCCTCAGACAAGCTTGATGGAGCCTGATTGCACTGATGTATTCCCACAGAAAGAGGGTGCAGAAGAAATCAACACAGCTGAGCCAACGGAAAATACGGTGCCAGCAGAGATCGAGAAGCGCTCTTCGAGTGAGAAGGCGCCAAGTCCATTGCAGGCAGCCTTTGGTGACAGCAAGACTGAGGAAGCATCCGAAGACGACGACTACAGCGTTGAAATAGTTGAAGAGGATGCCGAAGAGCAAATTGATCAAACCCTCCGAGCCATGCTCAGCCCGCTTGATGGGAACTTTTGGAACGATGGCACTGCGCGAAGGTCCAAAATTACCGTGCAAGGACCGCCGGTACTTGAGGAACCTTTCCTGGAGGCTGTCGTAGAAGAGGAGCTATTCGAACCTCTGAGTGGGCTCTCTGGCGCACCCATGTCTATTGGAGGTGCATCACATGCCAATGGGCGGCGCGTGCCTGCTGATAAGCCGCCGTCTTCACTCGACAGAGCCAAGAGAGTTCCTTCAACTTCTGCTCAGCGTGCACCGAAGCCTCATTCGAGCAGCCATCGTGCAGCTGCGTCAGCGTCTCAAACAGCATCAGCCAAGGCGCTCGCAAGAAAAGAAGCCCGCGCTGCTGCCGCTGCTAAAGCCGCAGCTGAAGCAGCTGCTGCTGAGGTCACTGAGAAGCTTCCTCGTCTCTTCGCCGATTTGGATGGCAGTGAGAATTCTCGGATAGGAAGCCCTGAGACGCCCATGACGCCTATGCCCCTGTACGGAGGCCTGAGGCAAGCTCCGGACAGTCGTCGACTTCTCGTGGCTTCGGTGCCTGAGCCCACGCCACCTGCGCCGCCAGATGTTTCTTACGACGACACAGCCATCAGTGCCCTCGACCCTTTGTCTCCACTTCAGACACCATCCGCATCAGTGCCTGAAGATCCGTCTCTGCCGTCCAGGACGTCTCTTGAACCAGTGCCTCAGGATATTGAAGAAGCCCTTGACGAATTTGAGAAGGCGCCGCCTCCAACGAAGAAAAAGCAGCTCTCATCGGACCGAAGTGCAAAGCCAGCGCAAGCGAAGGCTCCTGATGCGAAGCCGAAGCGTGGCCAATCTACGTCCACTACTTCAACCGAGAAAGCAGACGGCAAGGCCAAAGACAAGAAGAAGGGCACCGCCAAGAAAAAGAAGAGCGCTGCGACACGCAACGGAGCAACGTCCCTCAAGGAAGAAGACGACGACGGCGGCAGTGTGGGAGACGATGCTTTGACGGAAGACGACGATACCGTGGTGACCGTGAGTTTGGACGCGATTTTGACCGAACGCATCCCGACGCAGCCACATGTCACCATCCGAGGAGCAAAGAAAGCCGACAAGATCAAGAAGAAGGAAGCCGTTCACCCATGGACCTATCTGAGCAAGTCTGAAATCAAAAAGGTAATTCAAGGATTCTTTTTTGCACTTTTTTGAACTTCCTTCTGCACTTTTATTTTAAAACTTGCTCTATGTTTATTGGGTTCTTAGATCTTTTTTCCTGTTGACGTGCTCGTTCTCCTGATCATCAATTATCCGACAGGCGTCAAAGGTCGAGAAAGCATTGATTAAACCCCCATACAAGCCGCTTGATGACGACGAAGACGATGGTGATGACGACTCCATGAGCATTGCGAAGCTTGATGCTGAATACAATCGGAGGAGAAGAGAAGCAACTTTTGGCAGCACTGCAAACATCGACACTGATGATGACTGAATCGTCCATTCTGATGGGTAGAGGACTAGAACAATGGTGCTAACGTATGGACAATAGATCGAGCTAGTCGAATCGCTTAATGTAAATCTTTATCGAATTGCATCGCGATTTCTCTCTACTGCAGTTCCTTGACTCCTTTCCTTTTATTTTCATTAAAAATGTTACGGAGTTACATCCAACTATATCGTATATCGACCTATATTCTATATTCTATTTAGTACCCCAGATCTCCGGGACACTCCAAATGGTGGATGGTCCAGTAGTCAGGAGGCCTAGGCCAATAAACAACTCCCAGGTCCATGATTAAAGCGAGAATCATGGACGAATAATGAGTAACGAGGGCAAGCTCCCATTTGAACTCATTTCGAAGTGCTGACTGCTGCATGGCTGCATGTGCACATGTGCATGTCACATGTCACTGATTAATAAGAACTAACAATAAATAAGAGTGTAAAATATATATCAATTAGATTAATTATGCCACCGTCGCAGGCTTCTCGACAAGCGAAGCGGCCAGCTCCTGCCTTCTACTTCGCATTTTCGCAGCTTCACAGCTTCGCAGAACTCATTACTCATTAGCAGCAGCACGAAAAATAATATATTACACATATTATGTATTATATTAGGCAACTACAATAGTTTCTTTCACATCATTTTCTCATTTCCTTCGTGCGATGGCTTCCGAGCCTTCTCCTGCGTCAGAGGAAGAGCTGCGAGCGCAGCTGGCAGCGCAACAAGAGCTCATCAATAACCTTCTTTCACAACAGCAAAATTCAAACCCTCAACCTAGAGAATCAGCACCCCCTGCTGAAGACTCCGCTCCAGATACCATCACCGATGAAGAACTCGCGGCCAAGCTCCAAAGGGAGTTCGATGGTTCTGGCTACGGAGACGGTTATGCAGGAAAGAGCACCGTCGAAACACATTCGGAGGCGTATGATGATGATGCAGCCCTGGCCAGACGCTTGGAGGCTGGAGACTATCATGGGGGTACTTATGATGTAGGCGCAAGCCAAGGCGTTGACGACGAAGAAGTGGCAAGGCAATACCAACTCGAGCTAGACCGAGGCAACACTAGCCAAGCTTACGAAAAACATGCCGCGAACGATCAGGACGCCCATTATGCGTCAATGCTTCAGCACATGGAAATAGAGCGAGGCGACGAGGAGAGAGCAGCAGGAGGTGGTGGAGACGACTACGGAGGAATGCGCCTTGAGGATCCAGTGTGGGGTACTTTGGATATTCCTGAAGGGAACAAACCGAAGCCGATGCAGATTTTATGTTTTGCAATATGCCCTTGTTGTGCCGGGGCTGTGTGCGAGCGGCGGCGGCACGGACCTGCCTGGTTGCAATGGTGCTGCCCGATTGCATGCGCGCCTCAGAAGGCAGCGGTGATGGCGAGAATTGGCCGCACGATGAGTGCTTGGCTCGCGCTGATCCAGCTCTTCTTTGTCGGCATAAGCATTGCGCTGAGCAATGGCTTTGCTCCAACGTGGATCAATCCCATGCTTGGTGAGAACTTGGGAGATCTGCTTATCAAATGCCTGCATGATTCATGTGCTTGTGTACCTCGTGATCAATCCCTTCTTGAGTCTATGAGTGCGGGCCGCTTGCTACGAAAGTCTTTTTTTAATACTCTAAGCCTCGTTCCTGACTCGCTAACAATATCATTTCAGGGCCTTACCCGACGGTGTTGAACACGCTGGGTGCCAAGAACGCAGCTCTCATCGTGTACCGGCACGAGTGGTGGCGGCTCCTAACACCCATGCTGTTGCACGCGGGCTTCATTCACTTGGCTGTGAACGTGCTCATTCAGCTGCGCGTGGGCGTGATGCTCGAGCTGGAATGGGGCTTGAAGCGCTTTTCGGTCATTTATTTTGTGAGCGGTCTGACGTCGTCGCTCCTGAGCTGCCTTGCGCTTCCGGACACTATAGGAGTCGGGTACGCACGTTCACCAATTTGCTACTACTCTGCATTCAATAATTCGCAGCCATTTAACTTGACATACATGGGAAGTTCGCTATTGTTTTTACTGCTCTTGGCACATGATGGTTGCCCAACAGCCCTCATCTCTTTTCCCTCTTTTTGCAGGTCCTCCGGGGCCCTCATGGGGATTTTGGGCGCTTGGTTCGTTGAAATATGTTGCAAATGGTCATCGTCCACTCCGGAAGAATTGCCGCAGGTAAATTGTGGCAAGATCGACTGCCTACCTTACTTTAAGCAACCTTGAGGTTGCTGTTTATGTTTGGTGCTGTCTGCTTTACCGCATGTTCTTGTCGACATCCTTGTCACGCAAAGTACTGCTTGCTCCTTCCTCACCACGCTGTGTGCCCACTTTCTAATTTTCATTGAAATACAGCAAGCCGGCAACTTAGTGTTAGTGTTTTTGAACATCGTCGTCACCCTGTCCTTCAGCACCGTGCCATACGTGGATTGGGCTGCTCACACGGGTGGCCTCCTGGGCGGTATGCTCTTGAGTGCCGTTATTTTCAGCGAATACATCAAGACGCCTACAACGAGATTGGGGGTCCGCGTTGTTGCTTCGGCCGCGCTCGTGGCGTACTTGGTGATAAGCTTCGTGGTAGTGGCAACTATACTTGAGCCCGATGAGGACCTTCTTCACGTGTGCAAGCACTTTCGAAATGCCCTCAATGACCAAGCCATACCGTGCTAGCTCATTGTTATGATAACACTGAGCATCATGCGGTTGTGTGGATTTTGTTGTGCGCTATACTACACAAATTCTGGCCCTTCTCTTTCTTTTTTGCTTCTGGCATACGAGATAACAGGGATAGAGCAGGGATGGGGACCTGAGTAGAAATAAATATTGGCGATATCCGGATTGCACTTGGGTGATTCATGAGCACATTGGCGTTGGTTTTAGTTCTGGTTTCAGATCCATTTCTGTTTTGGTAGCTCATTAGCCCATGATATCGAAGACGAAGGAGCACGATCGATATACGGCTGTTTTCTGTACCGCGGGCTAATGACCGCACTTCAATACCCTTTGGCTGCTGTGTAAATATCATGGGCTATTTCGGGAGTATATGGGATTTAATCGACTTAAAACAAGTCACATGTCACATGTCACATGTTCATATTCATAGGCCACCTACCTCCTCTTCCTAAGTCCTAGCATAGCAGCATAGCGGGAAATGACCTGGGATTTCAAGGGCCGGAGTTCAACGCCACAGGCACTCAGCCCATAACCAAAGGTGTGGTTATAGAGACCTCAATCCTCCATTTAAAAAAAAGGCCCATCGGGGGATGTGTCAAAAATCATGGAAACTAAGCAGAGGACGCCCTGTGCTTCGTCAATTGCGATATTGAAGCAGCACCCTTTTATCTTTGGTTGTCATCGATTACGCGCCCACCAGTTGTAACCAATATACCGCTGCTGCTGCTATCCAACCCCTCATTCGAAACGACAGCGTTGCCATCCCCGAGAGCTAACTCTGCCCCGTCAGAAACCGAGAGCGCAGCGAGGCGGCAACGCGTGAAAAGGCATCCTTCAGGGAGAGAAAGAGAAGTGCCTTCACCTCGAACCAGCATTCCATGTGCAGCAGCACGGTCAACTCGAAGGCCACGAACCTTGCCATCAAAGAAGAATACAATTACAGAAGAAGTTGAATTTACACGATGGTACAGTAGCGAATCATTCAGAGCTGCGGTGTACGTAGGCCATTGTAAGTGAAGAAATTGACTCATTGAATCAAGAAGTCGGTTCCTTTGTAGAAGTGAGGATGCATTATTCGACAGGGTAGTTGTATCAACAGGACTCGTACCTTGGCGCTGCCACCAGCATAGCACAACAACCCGTGACCCCGCGCACCCACCACTGCTACCCCTCCTGCTTCGCATAACCCACCGCCACCTCCGGAAAGGCCGTCGATCTCGAGCTGCCCGTGAGCGCCCACCTGGGGTAAGCATGCAGTGTGGAAGTTGAAGGGTGTTGTTTTCTTTGATGTTCATACTCGTGCATACAACATACTTGCGGTACATTCACTGCGATGCTTAACGCTATACCCTAACATTATACAAAAAAAAACACTCTCTCTGGATTGCATTAAAAGCCAACTTCACCCTCCATCCCGCCTTCAACTTGCACACACAGGCGTACAATCACGCCAAGGCATCCCCGTCATCACTACCTCAATGGCCGCTTCGCCCGCGCAGTGGCGCACTTCCACCCCTGGCCCTTGCAGCAAAGCGCGGCCGTGCTGGTGCACCAGCAAGCCAGGCCCATTGCAGTAGCTCACACTGCTGCCGCCACCTCCAAACCCACCGCTGCGCAAGACGACAGACCCGCCGCGGCGCGCCTGCCAGTGTCAAAAATACACGAAAATCACATTGCTTAGTTTACCAGAGGTGTGGGAAGAGATGAGGAAGGGTAATTAGGTAACGAAAAGCGCTAAGAAATGAGTGGAAGGAGTGTAAAATCATATTGACACTTGTGCCAATGCTCTTCTCACCTCTAAGCCTGGACCTCGGCACCCGTCGATCAAAGAGTCTTCCACATCGGCAACTGCTTTGCCTACTACAAACACGCCTGCGCCACCAATCGCCAAGCCTGCACCACTACCACCACTAAGGATCACTCCTGAGGCTGAAGACTCAGCACTGCCGCTGTTGGGCTTTGATGAGCTCGCACTATTAGGAACAAGCGCAGAAGCACCAGTACTACCACTACCGCCACTCTTATATTGCAACGATGACGACGCAAAGGGAGACGAGGTTGAGGCTTTGGCTGCCGCTGCTTGCGCCGCCGCCGCTACCAAAGCACGCGACCGCTCTCCATGCCCACCGCGCACGTGGCACCGCAAGAGCCGCAACAGTGCTCCGTCCGCCGCGCAGCAACAGCCTCGCAGGGTCGCTTTCCCGTCGCTCGCACCACCGCCGCCGCCGCCGCTCCACCCGTGCTGCTGCTGCTTGCGTTTCTTGGCTTTGTTGCCTCCTCCTCCGCTGCTGCTACTGCTCCCGCTGCTTTGCCCGTCGCTCCAGGGCACAACCTTCATGCTGCCATTGCCATTCGAATCTGGAGTGCCCACATTCTTGTTGTCTGCGGCACCACCACTACCATGAGGAGGAGCTCGCAGCAACAATGAGGTTGGGCCACGCAAGAGGCAGCCTTCAAGAGTGCAGCTGCTGCAGCCTCCTGAGACGGCAACAGCGTGGCCTTGGCAAGGAGGAGGCGGCGCTTCAATCACCAGGCCGCAGAGCGCTATCCCCGGCGCAGCGCACACGAGCGTGTCAACTCCTGACCCGCCCGGCCCACCAGCTGCGAACTGTTGCTGCGCATTTGGCTTGGAACTCTGGTAGCTTTTCTCGGGATTCGCAGTGCGATTACCACTGCCGTTACTACTGCCACTCTCCTTGATGATGCTGCTGCTGCTGTTGCCACTGTTTGGTGCGCCGAGGAGGACTGCACCCCATTGGTCGTCTCCCAGAAGCAAACAGCCCTCTGCCGTTAAAGTGGGAAATCCTGCAGGAGCTCCACTGGCAGTTGCTGCTGCTTGAGGCACGATGGATGGGTCATGGCGTTGAGCGCGCAGCACTAGAACCCCATAAGGCTTGAGCTTGGAGATGCCTTCCGCCAAAGATTCGGCGTACTCTAGGGGCTTCAAATCGCGGTCGGCCCGCCATGGCAAGGTGTACGACATAACTACGGCTGCTTCTGCGCTTTTCTCTTTCATCTCGTCGTCATCATCTCCTTTCATTAAACCTTTTTTCACCTTTTCTTCCTCTTCTTCATCGTCATCGTCGCTCCCTAAGTTGCCGCCGTGCGCACCGCCGCAGCTGAACTCCTGCAGGGCGCGCTGTTGAACCAGCTCGGCCACATGTAAACCCGCCCCCGCGCGCACCGCAGCCCTGGCCCCTTGCCCTACCACAATCACCTGCCCGACTTGACCTCGCAGCCGCGCCTTCCGCGCAAGCGCCAAGCTACTCTCATCGTCGTCGGTTTTGCTTTGATCATTTCTGCCTCCTCCACTACCTGCTCCAGTGTCACTGCCAGCAGCAAACCCGCTGCCTCCGCTGAAGTCGGCAGGCTGCCAGAACGCACCCGCACCGGGGGGGACCTGTAAGTGCGGCGAGCTCTGCCACAAATCTGCAATGGCCGCCCTCAGTGCAGGTGCATCTATAGCGCTTGCATTCACGAGCTGAGCTGGCAATCCTCGAGGCGGTGGTGCCCCTCCACCTCCTACTGCACCAGCACTGTTCGCATCGGCTGCGAGTGGCGCCGGCCGCCACGTCAGATCCGTAGCAGCAGCAGTTGGAGTAGCAGCACTGGAAGTAGTAGCACGGCTGGCAATCTGTGTAGCTAAGCTAGCTTCATAGGTGGCAGCGGCAGTGGTAGCGCCAATACCAACGGCTAACGGATCCGGCAGCGCTGGTAAGACTAACAAACGGGAAGAAGAAGCATTTGCCTTCTTTGAGAGACCACGAGCATTATCCTCGCCTTTGCTAGTAGTAGCACTCGAGGAAGGATCGCCCACTTTCGTACGTGCAGTCTCACAAGCATCCGCCGCAATTTGCCATGGTGCGTTGGTTTTAAGACCGCGAGACGGATCGCAGTGAGAGACGGCTGCCAAATAGCCCTAATGTGGCACACACACGAAAAAGAGGGGACGTTAAACAGATTGGAAAAGCGACTAAACAAAAGAAGGCACACTGAAGAGAGCTAAAGCCATGAATCAATAACGTAGCACTGCATTTCGCGTACTTTTCCGGTGAGGTTCTTCACAACAGCCTTCCAAGCAGCCCCTGAGAGCACGCCCTTGGTCCCTTTGCCTGCTGGCTCATAGCAAAGTAACAAACTGGTGGGTCTATTGATGGACGCTTCAGCTGCCACTAAACGCAACAAGGCACGCAGCCGAGGCAAGGACCGAAACGGTGGTGCCGATGCACTGGCGACATCGTTGCTGCTGCTATTGCTATTGCTGGTGGTGGTGGTGGTGTTGTTCTGCACTGCTGCGGAGGCATCCTTGCGGGCACGCTTCGCTGTCTGAGGAGTTAAGGATGGAGCAGCATTATCATCTTTTTCCCGCACTTCCGCCCAGCACTGCTCGGCAAACGCCTCGTCGTGCAACGGCCCGCTCCACATCGGGCCCGCTTCCCACCCGTCGGCACTGGCACCGCTTCCGTCGGCTTTGGCGGCTCCTCCTTTTACCTTCTGATTCACTACTTTCCACGCAGGCCCGCTGCTGGCGCCAGCAGTGGTGGTGGCAGTTGGTTGAATGGCACGCACTGACACAAGAGGCGGTGATGGTTCCAGTGCCGTTGTGTGAGATGAAGCAGCAACATCGTCGATGCGCACGTAGACACGGCGAAAGAAGTCAAGATGAAGCGAAAGCAAAGGCGTCATTCTGCGATTGGCAGCACGAGCAGCAATGTCTACCCGAGCCAGCAGCAAGCGAATCTGAAGTCAACGAGTAAAAGCAGGAAAAGGGAGTGGATGAAGAAATGCCTTTGCTGGCAAAATGCCTCTCGATTACAGAAAGAGGAAGGGACAGGAGCTCACGAATTGATAGATCTATCAGCAGCCCACCTGCACTTCAGCATGGCAAGCTGCTCCCACTACTCGAGCAGCGTCGCGGCCGAAGCAACGGCCACCGTAGCGCGCTGCGCAGAGAATGGGGTCAAGCGCGGGGTCTTCGGTGGAGACAATGCACAAGAGTCCCCCTGTAGCCACCGCTCGCACGGCACGATCCAAGAATGGCGCCTGAATGTGCACGCCATAGCGGTTGTGCGCCATAGCCGTCATGAGTCGATGACAAGTCTAAGTTCTCTTCTAATTCTACAGATAGCTAGGAGTATTTCGAACTATGCTCACAAATCCTTTTTTGAACGCGTATCGTACCCTTAAATTTTCACTCACCGGAGAACCACATGGATCTAAGTCCACCACTTCAAACTGCGATGTTCCATTCGAGGCAGCGGCCATAACCGTATTGCAGTCGCCATGCCGGACCTAATAGGTGCGAAGAGGAACAGCAACATAGCATGTCTAAGTGAGACTAGGAACGCCGCTGGATAGTATATATTTTTTCACGTTGAAATGATCCGAACCTCAACGCGTGCGGCGGCCAGTGGGCCCGAGTGAGCAACCGTAAGTTTGGCCGTGGCTACAGACTGCGGATTTAAGTCCACTGCAACGCAGCTACGCACGTGCGGGCCACCCTCAAGCGCATAGCGTACAGCACGCACGCCACCTCCGCACATAGCGTCCAGCACTCGGGCACTTCCAGTAGAGGTGCCGTCGCTGTTCCTGCAGCTGACGTCATTACTAAGGTTGTCACCAGGTAAACCAGCAGTTCGACTGGCGCGGCTGTGACGAGGAGAACTCCCGTGCTTATTGGCTAGATGAACACGCAATGCTAGCACGGAAAGATCTCGCTGCAGCACTTGCAAAGGGTTGAAAAATGCAGAACTGCCTTTTACTGCACTTAGAGAGCACAAGCCCTCAAACTGCTTATTGTCCATGCTTCAAGATACTTGGTACAATTTCGTCGTCTAATTTATGAGAGCACCCAACAACGTAGGATTATCTTGAATTACCTAATATCATGTCAGCAGCACATTGCATTGTCCTTATTATCAATAGCCAGAATATGGATAGAAAATGGTCTGTCGAGGTGAGCGGCTGTTATATTACGCAGATTGTTTCAGCGAGAGTTACATGAAGTCGTCTATAGAAAACAGCGAAAAGGTACAGTAGGTTGTCGTGTTGTCGTCGCGTCGTCACCTTCGTTGCGTTTTTTGTGTCGTGTGTCGAGTATGTACCAGACCCCGTAGGGGCATAGTCTTCAGGTGATGTGTCTGTCACCTGTGGTGAGAGCGTCAGAACGTGAGAGCTGCATTCGATAACGCAGCAGTATAATGTGCCATAACTGGCTAGAAATTACTGTACTCAATTTAATTGCTTGATTTATGTGCTACATTGTTGAGGCATATGTTCAAGAAGTCGTGCGTAGGGGCGCATTAGCGTGTACAGCATCGTCGATATCTTTAGTAAGCTCAGCGCTATCTAGAAGTGCAATTGGCTGCCAAATTTCTTTAGCCTCATCATCGCTTGCTTCTTAGCTTGGTAAACTCTTAACACAAGTACAACTTCTAGGTTTTGTAGTGTGGACCCAGTGCATTCCTAGGTATATATGTTCGATGGCCTCGGAGCCCTCAAACGCTTTAATTGAAGTCGGATTCTGGCGGCGATATCAGGATGCAAGCATTGACCCGTCTGACTCACGTCCATGGCCTGAGCATAGTGTTCAGAGGACTTCACACGAGATTGTCATGTCATATCTCGAATCAGGTTTCATGGAATCGATTGAATTTGGGTACGCGCAATGCCGCCTTTGTGGAGCATGCGAGCCTGCTCTAGGATGTTTAAGCCTCACGGATGGTAAGTATGTATGGCCTGAAGGTCTCGTGCACTACCTTCGCGAGCACCACATAATGCTTCCAGCAGAATTCAAAGCACACGCTGTGGCAAACTATGATTGGCTGTGTAAGACACATCGCTTTCAACAGGACAAATCTGAGCCGCTTCTTCAGTGGTCAAAGGCAGGACCAGTAGCTGCACCACCTGAAACAGAAGCATGGGTCCGTGAAAATACCAATTTTGGCATTTCAGGAGGCCCCAGTCCAGTATGCTGCTTCATCTTCAGGCCTCATCTAGCTTAGCGTTTGAGGACTTTACTGGGACTAAAAAATATTTGTTTCCTGGCTGACCGCTGACCTTGAATAAAAAGCATGCAGAATCAAAAGTGTAAAACATATACACGCCAGCACGCCAGTATGACCTATGGCGAGAAAGATACGTATTTCCATGCGCCCCTAAACACCAACTAGCCCAGTTGGGCATAAAAAATAAGCACATCACGAGGCAGTGCGCTCCTACTTACAATACACTTATTCTCCTACGCCAAGTAGCAGATAACTGAATACTTGAAATTCAAGATGTCCGTACTCCTCGGGGGTGAAGTCAAAATTCAACTCAATTTACGGAATCCAATAAAAAGGAAAAAAAACCCGCAAAGTTCCTCTTATCTCTGACTCATGAAGACAAATAAGGAAGGGGGCAATGGGGCAATACCTAAAATCTACACTTCCATGGCCACTCGGGCATGTGCGCCTGATTAGCTCTTAGGTTTAGTTTGCGCTGCTTTGCCTTTTCTCTCTACCTGTTAGCCTTTTGAGACAGGCTCCGAAGGGCCGGAATTAGAAGACTAACAGGTAGAGAAGAAAAGCAAAGCAGCGCAAACTAGACCTAAGAGGCTAATCAGGCGCACATGCCCGAGTGGCCATGGAAGTGATGGCTTTTAATTCCGGCCCTTCGGGGCCTGTCTCAAAATCTACAGTAATATGTAATATCTAAACTCGAACAAAAAATCAGGGGAGGGAACGGATTCCTAGGAACTTCGGGCCACCGACAGATGATGAACCCTTCCGTTATGAATTTGCAGCACCGCTTGGTACTTGAATTATCCGTGGGACTCTCGTTTGATCAAAGGCAG
>Ga0307930_1001003_pt1 | contig 22680 bp, 23 predicted proteins | sample OrgLakmetageno46_FD_203161 | JGI IMG/M metagenome (GOLD analysis project Ga0307930, IMG submission 203161) | Saline water microbial communities from Organic Lake, Antarctica - #46 | ecosystem: Environmental > Aquatic > Non-marine Saline and Alkaline > Saline | place: Antarctica: Organic Lake...
CCCCCCCCGCAGGTTTCCGCCTCGCGGGGGTTTTCGTTTGTGGTGTCGTCTCGCTCCTTGGTCGTGATTCCGTTAACGGATTAGTGACAGGCATACTCGGTGTGGATGCTTGCCGCAATTATTGTGTGTGGCGGGATGCCGCGCACAAGCCTTAGTAGTTTACCTGCTCAAAGCCATAATTCCCCGCGTGGTCAGTCCAGTCGATGAAAACCGACCGATGCCGCGTTGTTCTGCATCCGGTGTAGAAACTTTCCAGGCCGTAGTGTGATTCCGGCAAACTTTCGATGCCTGCCCGGTTCCAGCGGAAGTCGCCCTGCTGGCCGTATGTCCCAGCCCTGATGGACACGCGGTAGACACACTCGTCGTCTCGTCCGCGCTCGAATTTGCTCGCCTCGGAGTGAAAGACATGGATCGACCGGACGAAGCTGTAAACCGGATCGCCAATATCAATATCTGCGGTGCCGATTTCGTCGCTATAGTCTTGGATCAAATGCAGCATCGTTTCGTCAGGCAACCGCTCTGCCGTTCCTCCGCTGAACCGCATGACGGCGGGCCGGGGCGTGAGCGCGTCAATCGGACCTGTCGGCTGCGATTGCAGAGGCTCGGATGGGAATGTAGCGTCGTATAGGCGCTGCATCGGCCCCGTTGACGGGTTGTCGTAAGATACACCCATTGGACAGCGCCAGATTTGCAGCGGCGGTTCTATGGGCCAAGGTGTGACGCGCCGAATGAACGTGGCGTATGCCAGCGCACATTCTGCGGATTTGGGCCAGCCACCAGCCAGACACAACAGCATGGCGCAATCCACGTTGAACGCGGCATTTGCTTCACGCGGGGCGTTAAAAATCGCGGCTGCTGCCACGGCTGCGGTCAGTGTTGTCGATCTTAAAAACGTCAGCATGTCGGTTACTCTCGCGTAAGTCTATAGTCCAGCGTCGGAAGCTACACCATTACATACGGTCAAACCGGGCGTCTTTGCAACGCTATAAGAAGTTGCTTTGCTGCGCTTACCGCGACTTTTGCCTTAGTAGGCGGGAAACGCTGATACCGGCCCACAAGATTTGAGGCGGCAGAGACAGAGAGTAGTGGCCGCAGTTCAATTCCAGAACGCGGAGTTGTATGCCTGCATCCTTCAACTTTGCCACAAGCTGATGCGATATGTCTGGCAAAACCACCGTGTCCCGTTCCGCAAGGACAATTTGAAGATCGAGGTCACGTCGCGCAAGCTTATCGGCGTAGTTCTCCAGATTGAGCGGACCCCATGCGCGGCGAAGCTGTGGCAGATCAATTTCGTGTTCCAAGCTGACCCTGATATGTTGGGTGGCCCGCCCTGACCAAACCATGTCGGCCAAGCTTCCTGCTGTGAGGAATAATGCCGCCTTCTTCACGGTTTCATCGTGAGCCGCGACCAACCCGGCCACCCACGATCCAAGACTCATGCCAAGGACCGAAACTTGTTCGTAGCCTTCGCTTCGCAAAATCCGGATCAGCTTGCGCCCGTCCAAAACGGCTTGCCGCATAGATCGGACCGTGCGGCCGAGGTTGGGACTTAGCATGTCGTCAGCGTGTGATGCGCCAGGTCGGCTGCGTTCAAGGTGATAAGGCATTGCGATCTGCACGATCGTAAAGCCTTGGCTTGAGAAAAATCGTGCGATCTGGCGCGACCGCGAGCTTGCATTCCAATGATGGAAGATCACCAGTGCATGATCGTTTGACCGGCTTTCTGTCACCTGCGCACGGACAGTGTTGTTGTTGTCTGTCTCAGTCAAAACGGGCGATTGAAACTCAATCCATCCTCCCTTCCGTTCATAGACAAGATCGGCCTCTGAAGGTTCATCGAAGAACTTTGGATCAGCGACGGCCATGTCAGCCAGTGCGCAAAAGTCGGAAATGTCTGTCGCGTGGTCTGCGTTTGAAAAAGCGAGCTGCGCATCAAGTAAGAATGGCGTCGGCTCCTTCACGGCGTCTCCGCGCTGCGCCCGTCGTTCGTCCCACCGATCAAGCCATTTACGATACATCGTCTGTGTCCACTTCATCTGTCGTTCGGCGCGATCCATAGCCCGGATCAATTAGGCCAAAGACCACAACCACGATCCCGGTCCATATAAAGATTGAAAACCCGCTGAACGCTCCGATAGAAAAATAAGCGATAACCACCATAAAAATCGCAGCTATCATCTTGGGTAAACTAGTGTCGGGTCCGATGTGGGGGCCAACGCGAAATAGCGCGTAGAAAAAAGGAATTATGCTTGCCAAGGCAATTATCAGGCTCGTGTATTGTGTTGGCGTAATATAGTCAGACGTCGAGAAAGCCTCGCCGCTCTGAAATAAGACTAAGTTTGTGTCGTCTGCTAGCCAGCCGGGGACGCTGGTGCTGTCTGTCACCAGATAGCCTGCTTCTAACTTCATACAGATTGCTGCGAACAGACCCATAAGAGTGCATCGGAAGATGCCACGCACGATCCTCCGGCTGATGGATGCGGTTTGGGTGCGCGCGTCTGGGCGGTCTGCATCCTTGTTTGCTTGCGCAATCTCCCAGAAGTCGTGGGACACAGTGTAGAGCAAAATCAGTCCGACGAAGAAAAGGTAGAAGCAAAGACACATATAAAGATATGCGAAGCCAGTAAACACTGCCTCCTGCCCGACCGATATGACTTCGGGCCGCTCTATCCCGACCGATCCCCAGTCGATCGCATGATCGCTCCCGCCGTCCATCAAGGGTATTAATCGGACGCTGACCCATTGAAAGATACCTGCGAAACCGACGCATATGATGAAAACAGCCCAATATGTGTAGCGTGACGCCTCGACCTTCCCGATCCAGCCCACATCGGCCGCTGCACCACCACAGTTGTCCAGGTGCAGTGGTCGTCCCTCGTTTTTCCAATAGGCCAATAATTCTACGGCAAATACGAAAAACAGCGGCAGAAAAACCATAAAGAGGAACGTCCAGTTCGGTGCCCACAGGAACCCAACCTGCTTTAAGATGCCGTCGGCGCGTGTGTAGGTGACGCTATGGATGCCCAAGAACACCGACACGAACCCCAACGCGACGGCACCGGCGAAAATGGATGATGGCAGATCAAGGTAAGATCCTTTGCCAAAGATTGCCTCTGATTGGCGAGCAAGACTGGTCTGCCGCGATGGTATCGTTTCGGGCCGTAGCCGCGCTGCATTATCTGTGTTGGCGACAGGACCCCCTTCGATGGACCGGCGCTCTTTGCGTTGCGCAGTCAATAGAGACTGAGAGGCCGTCAGTTTGGCTTGCCACGCGCTCGTCGCCCCAGGGTCGCCGCAACCAAAAATGCGTGCAAGCCAGCGGATATTTTCGGAGCTGATGCCTTTGTCGTTGTCTTGAAACCAAAGCTGCACAGTGCGCAGTTCGACGCCCGCGCGGTTGGCGTCGATTTGGGAAATTGCGTCTGCAAGAAGATCAGGCGTCCAAGGCCCTTGAGGAAACCCATTTGCGTCAGCGGGTCGCCCCGCGCCCGCAGCGGCAAGATGCCTAAACAGAGTTTTGAAATCCTCATTTTCGTCGCTTGGGGCGACGAAATACTTTCCCTTCATTACCAACGGCTTGCGACCTTTCGTTTCGTTCGGTTTCATTCACGTTTCGTTAACCTTCGTATCATGACGTGCGACCACCCACCATCACAGTTCAATCAGAACGGGTATGACGCACAGCGTCTTCAGCAATCAATTTCTGTGGGGATAGAAAACATGGGAAAACATCTCGGCGTCGAAACCTTCGCCGGTGACGCGATGATGGGGCTCGCCGTCGAAAGGGAGCATGGATGCGCGATCAAGCGCGTCCTTGATGCAAAGTCACGCAAGGTCGTTGGGTGGCTCTACGAGTTTGGAACGGGCGACCACGGCATCATGTGGAAGGCCGAACGATGCAAAGACGTGATCTACGAGTAACGCCCGGTTCGGGTTCAGACACTTCAGCTACCCCTGATAGCCGCGTTGGCTGTCAGGGAAGCGGCTGAAATCTCTCAAATATCTTTAGTTCTGCGGTTGCGCGGCATATCAATGCTGAAGTTTCGGCGCATTCGTCCCCGCGTAATAATATAGGGTTGCGTCGTATAGTGTAGAGATGTAGGAATGAGGCATCCCGCGAAGGGTGCCGGTTCCTATCTGTGGAAAGGACCACCGGCTTGAATAGCGAGCTAGAAAAAGAAGCGCCGAATGTGGTTAAAGAAGTCCTTTTCAGACACCTCGTTGCCCATGGCTACATGGCTGAAATCGTGTGCCAAGAAGCGGCATTTCGGAAAGCATCCATCTGGTATGGCGAGTGGATTGTCCGCTTGGTCAATGAAGATCGAACATTCTCAAAGGTTCTCATTACGTCCCCGCGACGGCCACTTGATGAATTGGATGATGTCAAAGTTAGGCTGTTTAAGACAATCAACGGCCTTACCTCCTTCATGCACGAAGTTGGTTTTGCTCACTTGGACGTTCCACTCATCGCGGGTGGCCGGACTCTGCAAACGCTTCCGGATGAAGTCGTGGAACAATCAAACAAAAAATAGTTCGCTCCGTAACCTCACGCTTACTGCCTCCTTTGCAATTCTATTCACCAGCCCCGCGCTGGCGGATAACGCTTGGGGCGGCATCGGCGGCGGCTGGAAAACCATCGGCGGCGATCCAGAACCGCAGCCTTCAATTTCAACGTCCAGTGCTCCGGCGTCAGTCGTTGGTGCATCGCCAGAGGGGCAAGTCTTGCCTGCTGCGCTGGCGGCTGTCCCGGCTGTTGCAGGCACGAACCGCGCCTTAGTGCGGTCAGTCGCATCGCGCTACGCCTCGCATCCCATCGTCAAAGCTGCCGGGATCGACCCCCGCGAGTTCATCATTTTCTTTGACGTGATGATCCAGACGGAAAGCGGCTTTAACGAGCGCGCTCGCAGCCCTGTCGGTGCAATCGGTCTGGCGCAGCTCATGCCGGGAACGGCGCGGATGCTCGGTGTCGATCCATATGACAAGTCCCAAAACCTTGACGGTGGTGCGCGGTATCTGATCGCCCAGATCGCAGAATTTGGAACGCTCTCGCTTGCCGTGGCGGCCTACAACGCAGGCCCCGGCGCGGTGCGGACCTACAAAGGCGTCCCCCCTTACCGGGAGACCGAACGGCATGTCTCGAAAGTCATGTCCAATTACGAGCGCCAGTGGCGGCGCATTTCCTCACAGGAGTAATCACCTTGAACACTAATGTTTACCGGGCGGGCGCGCTTTGCGCCGGCGCCCTGATCCTTTGCGCCTATGGCTCGGATGCAATGGCGCAAGATATTGACTTCACGAAGGCCGAAGATGCGGGCAACCAAGTCGTCGCCTTCATGCGCGGCCCGCTTGCGACCATCGCGTTCGTGATCGCGCTGGCGGCTGCGGGCTTCATGGCCGCGATGAACCGGATCAGTTGGGCGTGGCCCGGTGCCGTGATCCTCGGTGCCGTGCTGGTGTTCGGCGGTCCCGCCTTTGTCGACAGCCTCCGGTCGATCCTGTCCTGATGGAAGAAACCGTCGTCATAAAAGGGCTGACCCGGCAGGCCAAAATGGCTGGCCTGCCCCTACCCTACTTTATGGCGGTGGTCGGTCTGACCGTGCTGCCGTTCATGATCACGAAGGCGCTGCTGTGGCTGCCAACCTTCGCGATCTGGTATTTCGGCGCACGGTCAATCACCGCGATCAACCCCAACGGCCACAGACTGATTGCCATGCGGTTGCGTCATGTGCCGCAGAGTTTTGGCCGCACCCCGGTCCGTTTCCAACGCTCCACAAAGGGCCGTGCATCCGATGTATGAACTTTATCGCAAGATGCCCTACGGGGTCGAATTTGACGACACGACGATGATCCTGCGCGACGGGTCGGTCTGCGCTGCTTTCGAGGTAAATGGCATTGATGCGGACACGTCGGATTCCTCCGATGTGCTGGACCTGCGCGCCCGCGTGTCCCAGATCCTCAACGGTCTGGACGAAAGTTTCAGCTTCTTCATCCACCGCTTCCGCCGCGATGTGCAGATCAGCGGCTACACCAAGCCGGTGCATCCCTTCGCCCATGCGGTCGATGATGCGTGGTTCGACGGGTTGAACGCCAGTCAGCCGAAAGAGGCCGTGATCGTCCTGACGATTGTGCGGGCGAATAATAATGCGCTGCGGGTGCCGCTGCTCGGCAAAGCCCTCAAGCGGGTCGGTCGGAAAAATCTGGCGGAACTGGCTGGGTCACTTTCTGAACTGACGTCTGTGTTTGCCGACGCCCTGAACGTCACCCTGTCACCGCTGTCTATCTCTGACGGCGCGTTTGGGTCGGCCATGTCGGTGCTGAACTTCCAGCCCTACGCGCCCATGCGCCGTGGTCTTATGACGCTCGTGGCGCAAGACGTGAGCGACGTGTCGCTGGAATTTGGTCCGGACGGCATTGTCGATGTGAACGACGGCGAAGCGGTCGCGGCGGTTGTCAGCGTCAAGGAAAACCCGACGGCCACGACGCCCGGCGCTCTCGATGCCTTGGGTGCGCTGGACGACGTTGTTGTGGTGCATAGCTATGCCCCGATCCACCGGGACAACATTGTAGAACAAGCCCGCACCCGCATCCTTCAGATGCAGGCCAGCAACGACCTGGCGCAACGTGTGGAAAATCAGCTTGTTGAGGCCGTTGACCGGATCGAGTCGGGCGAACTCGGTGTAGGCGAGTATCGCCTGACAATCCTCGTCCGCGCACCCGACCGCAAAGAACTCGACGCCCGTGTGTCGGACGTGATGAGCATTTGCCAACGGGCCGGGTTTCGTATGCTGCGCGACCGGGCGGCGACGGCCACTGAACTTCTGTCCTGCCACCCCGGCAACGGCCACATGACGGCACGGTCGTCCTATGTGACCTCGGAGACGTTTGCCGATCTGGCGAGCCTGCACGGCGCTGACATTGGCGCGGGCGTGGGGGAAGTGCCGTGGAACGAACCGATCACGGTCATGGAAACCGAACGCGGCACACCCTACCGCTTCAACCTGCACCCGCGCGGTCTGCCAGATGCCGAACCGACGAACGGCCACACCCTTGTTCTGGGGCCGTCGAACGGCGGCAAGACGACCACCACCCTGTTCCTCGCGGCGCAAGCTCTGCGGCACGGCGGGCGGCTGATTGCGCTCGACAAGGACCGGGCGATGGAAATGCCGATCCGCGCTATGGGCGGCACCTATGCCGCGGTGAAGGTAGGCGAGCCGACCGGCCTCAATCCCCTGCTGACCGAAACCGGCCCACGTGGTGAAGCATGGCTTCTAAGCTGGTTCTCGGCCCTGCTGGAAAATACCGGCAAGCCCCTGACGCCGACACAAAGCCAAGCCCTCAAAAGCGCCATTCGCCAGAACGCCTCCGCGCCTGACAGTCTTAAGAATTTCTCGCAATTCGTGTCGCTGATCGGTGACGCCGACGACGGCAACGACCTCGCCCTGCGGGTCCGCGAGTGGGGGCCTGACGGGCGCTATGCGTGGGTCTTTGGTGAAAGTGAGGACGTGCTGGTCAACTTCGGGGCCAACGACGTGACAGCGCTCGATTTGACGGAAGTGCTGGCGGCAGGGACCGAACGCACGGCCATTCTGGCCTACCTGTTCCGCGCCCTCGAAATGGTCATGGAAGAAAAACGGCCGATGGTGCTGCTGGTCGATGAAGCGTGGCAAGTCCTCGATGATCCCTACTTCGCGATCGAGATGAAAAAATGGCTCGTCACGGCACGGAAGATGAACGTGGTCGTGGTGATGCTGACGCAATTCCCGTCACAGATTCAGCAATCGGCTGCGAAGTCGATCCTTGAAGGTCTGCCGAACCAACTGATCTTTCCGAACCATCGCGCCGAACCCGGCCACTATGACGGCATGTCCATGTCGGACGGCGAGCTGTCCTTCATCCTCGGCAAGTCGTTGCAGGGCCGCAAGGCGCTGCATCGCACGGAGGCCGGATCGACCATCCTCGATGTGGACCTGGGGCGGCTCGGCCCGCTGCTGACCGTGCTGGGTGGCGGACGGTCTGGGTCTGCCCGGTTTGGCGACGACTACCGCGACCGTCCCGACTTCTGGCGTGACCAGAACACCTCCGATGATCCTGAAACCTCCCTTGAAAGGCTCGCTCATGTCTAAGGCAATCTTGGCTTTACTCCTTCTGTCCAGTCTCACGGCCTGTGCAGAAAATCAGGGCCGTCAGACAAACTGCTGGTCCTCGAACGCGCTGGCATTTGCCGCGTCTGACGCTCCGGTGACGGGCTGCGATTGGGTTAAAATCGGTGGGTAAAATCGTGCGCCTTCCCGCTATGGCGCTTGCGCTGACTGCCTCCGGGGCGGTGGCGCAAGGCGTGCCGGAAATTGATGTGACTGCAATCGTGCAGATGCAGTCGATCAATGCGGGCGAACAGGCCCAGATGGAACAACAGACCCAGATCAGCGCCACGCTGACCCAGAACCTCGGATCGCGGGCGGATCAGATCGCCGCCTTGCAGGACACCATCAACATGCTGCGCGGATCGTCGGCCATGACGACGGACCTCGAAGGCTTGGACGGTATGGTCGCAAGTGCCGTCTATTCGATTGAGGACAACAACCCTTACGCGGGGCGGTTGTTCGGTGACGCGCGGGAAACCATCGAGTCGATGATCGCGCAGACGGCAGTAAAATTCGGCAATGACCCGGCGCTGGCGGCAATCGGGATCAACGCGGTCGAGTTTCGGTGCTGGTTTCAGGCGCTGGTCAAACAGGAAAGCCGGTTCCAGATCGGGGCGCGGTCGCCAAAGGCTGCGTTCGGGCTGACGCAGATCATTCCCGGCACGGCGCAAGACCTCGGCATCTATCCGGCCTACTACACCGACCCCCAGCTGCAACTGGACGGCGGGGCGCGCTACCTGATGCAGCAAATTCGCCGCTTTAAAAGTATGCCCTTGGCGCTTGCAGCCTACAACGCTGGCCCCGGTGCCGTGATGAAATATGACGGCATCCCGCCTTACAAAGAAACGCAGAATTATGTCGTCAAGATCAGCGGTTTCTACAACCTCTATGCCGCCCAGATCAGCGGCGCGGACCAGACCGGGACACTGGCGCTGGAAGATATTTCGATCTCTGAAATGTCGAACATATCCGACGCAGCCATGTCCTACGCCGGTTACAGCCAAGAAATTCTGATCCAGTCGCTCTCGCGGCTGCAAGAGATTTTGCGGCGTATCTCGCTTGCGGCATCGGCCAAGGAAGCGATGGACCTCAACAGCTACGCCAAGGCGGAAGTCACGCGCATGGCCGGTGTCCTGACCCGGCTACTGGCGGTGAAGCGCAAGGCGGAATGGGCGCAATATGGAACGCTCTTTGCGGCCTACGCCCGCGACCGTGAATTTTTTGAAGGGATCACAGAATGAACAAGTTGCTCTCGACCGTTGCCGTGGCTCTCGCGCTGGCTGGTGGCTCTGCCACGGCGCAAGGTGTTCCGACGATTGACGTGTCCTCCATCGCCCAACTGCAACAGATGTTGGCGGAAGCCCGGTTGCAACTGAATGAGGCGGTGTCCCAGAACCTCAAGCTGGACGACCAGACCTTGAAGCTGATCGAGCAAGTTCGGCTGATGGAAGATCAATACAAGGCGCTGACGGACAGCTTTGCCGAAGGCAAGCTGCTGCTGTCCGGTGACTGGTTCAAAGACTTGCTGCCGGAAATTCCTGACCTGCAAGCGTCTTTGCAGGACGCCATGGCGGGCAACTGGAGTGCGATCGGTGCGGGCGGGAAAATCGGTGGACGTTCGACCACGGACATTGTCGGCCAGATATTTTCGAGCGCCGGCACCTCGACCACGCAAATGACGGACCTCGCCAACAGCGAAGATCCTGGGGCGGCGCGGATCGGTGTGCAGGGCAACACTGGCGCGATGATGGGTGTGGCTGCGGAAGCCTCGCAAGAGGCGGCTGGAAAAAGTCTCGAACGGATCGAAGAACTGACCGGCAACATTCCCGACACGCAGGGCATGAAAGCCGCAATCGACCTAAACACCCGCATGACTGCCGAAATGGGCATGGCGCTGGCAAACATCTGGCAGCTCGAAGCGGCCCAGACCATCGGCCTCGGTCAAGCTGGTGTCATGACGGCGGCCACGCTTGCGGACGAACAGAAATACCTCGACCTTACTCCCTCGGAAACGTCGGAATAATGAAAAGGAAATCCACCATGAAAACCCTCCTGCTGACCTGTGCTGCTGTCGCTGCAGTGGCCTCCCCTGTTGCGGCCCAGCGGTTCCAGACGGAAGCCCGCGACGGCGTGCGCTACTTGGTGCCGAAAGACGAAAGCACGCAGAACGACTTTGCGAACCTGATCCAGTCGCGGGCCATGGAAATGGGCTTCTTTAGCTGGCCGATCCCTACGGAAAAAGTCGCCGCCGACCAAGCAAGCCGTCCGCGTCAGGTGTCGAACTGCTCCGGTCACCATCCGGACTACAAGCCCGCACACGATTTCACGGCAAAGGATGATTGGCGTGAAACAAGCATCGGACAAGCCAAAGCGTTCATCTACGAATGGATGGCCTACGACAAAGCGATCGAGACCAAAGACTGCACCTGCGATGCGCTCAAAGCTGATTGGCCCGCCGCTGTCGCGGCCTTTGATACCTTGACCGAAGGTGTCGAAAACCACCGGATTTATCCCATAACTCCTGTCCGTATGCGCGACCAAATCAAAAACGATTATGACCGCATGTGCGACATTACCATGCTGCTCGAACTGGAATAATTGAATGGCAATCGTCGCAGACATCATGGGTTTTATCGACACCGCTGTAGGCGGTGCCGCACAGGATACCTTCGTGGCTGTGGCGAACGGCTACGGCGGTGTCATCACGATCTTGGCCGTCATGGCGTTCATGGTCTTTGGCGTTGCTGTAGCACTTGGGGTTGTGACAGCTCGGACCGGAGATATGACGCAACTGGTTCTTAGGATTGTCCTGATCTTCACGTTCGGGCTGTCTTGGGCCAACTTTGAAGTGATTTATGACGCGCTGACCAATACGGGTGATGGTCTGGTGACTGCGCTTTTCTCGGCAGCTAACGGCGGTGCTGCTACTTCGTCGATTGATCAAGCAGAAAACTTTTCCGCGCAGGCACAGGAGACAGCCTCATCGGTGATTAGAGCTGAAAGCGCCATTGCGCGGGGCTTTCTTGGTGCAATGATGTATCTGCTGCTGGCCCTGCTGCAAGCTGCCTACATTCTGGTGGCAGGGTTTGCCAAGATCATGATCGGTATTCTGGTCGGCCTGGCACCCTTCGCCATTGCGGCAACATGCCTGAACCGGACGCAATTTCTCTTTGAGGCATGGGTGTCGTCGCTGATCGGCTACTTCATGTATCCGGTCGCCGCTGCCGGTGTGATGGGGTTCGTGGCGACGGTGGCGGAACGGGCGTTTTTGGCACAGAGCGAAGAGACCCTAATTGGCATTACGGGTGTGGTCGTTGTCATTATCGTCGGCATCTACGGTCTTCTGACGATCCCGCAAGTCGCCTCGAACATCACCGGGCAACTGAACCTCGGCGGCATCGCCCCGCAGGCGCTTAGCATTGTCAGTCGCCCCGCAATTAAAGCTGGTGAAATCGGAAAAGGTGCTGCGACGCAGATCGCGAGTGGTTTCACGACAGGCGGCGAAACTGCCCAGCGTGCCGCGCAAACCCGTCGCTTCGGATCGGCAACCGACATGAAGCTGGCGAACGTCGGTGCGAAACTTTCAGACAACGCGGCTGGACGTCTCATTCAGCGACGGCGCGACGTGCAATTTGCCCGCGCGTCCAACGAACGCCTCCGGGCCAAAGCTAAAACTTAACCGCAAACGCGACCTCATAGATTGGAGAACGGCATGACCTCGCTCACTGCTGAACAGAGAAAGATTCTCAAAAGCCCACTTTCAAAGGTCGAACCGCATGACCGCGCCGATGTGGAAAAAGCGGTCGCTGCGGCCAGTGAAGCGGGCGGTTCCTACTTCATCGCTGAAACCATCCTCGGGATGCGCCAGCGGGAAAAGCGGGCGTGGGCCGTGGCCCTCGTCGGGATGGTTCTGGGGCTCGCCGGGGTCGGCATGGGGGCCTACGGGCTGGCCCACAATGAAACCCAAGCCTACCTCGCAATCGTGGACAAGGACACGGGCATCGTAGAGCGCGGCGTTAGCGTGGACCGCGCCAGCGTGGACCAGCAACAGGCGGTCGTGGAAAGCCTGATCTACGCCTACGTCAAGGACCGCGAAACCTACGACGCAGACGACAACGAATACCGCATCCTGTCCGTGTTCAAGCGGTCCGCGATCCCGGTTCGCCAGTCCCTCGAACGGCTGTGGACGCCGGGCAATTCCAACTATCCGCCCGAAAGCTATGGCGTGGACGGCAAGGTCGATGTGACGATCAACAACGTCCTGATGATCGACAACGACACGGCGCAAGTCCGGTTCACCAAGACGCTGCGGCGTCCCAACGCCCCGGTCCAGCGCGGCGATTTCGTCGCCACCGTCACCTACAATTTCAACCCCAGCACGGTCGATAACAACCTGATCCTTTGGCAGAACCCGTTCGGGTTTCAGGTCACTGGCTACCGTGTCGCATCGGAAGGAACGAGCGAATGAACAAGCTGCTGTGCGCCGCCTTGTTGGCGGCACTTGCCACCCCTGCCCTCGCAGAGACAACGCCGCGGTCGATGCGTGTCGATGCGCGGAGTGCTGTCGCGATCTATCAGGAAGGTCAGGTTTACAAGATCAACACCCAACTGCGCCGGGTCACGCTGATCACGCTCGCCCAGGGCGAACGCTTTGTGGATTTCAAAGCCGGTGACACGGAAAGTTTTCAGTTTGCCGACACGGACGGCGGCAACGCCATTCTGGTCAAGCCGGTGATCGCGGGGGCCGTCACCAACGGCGTGATCGTCACGAACCAACGGTTCTATCTGGTTGAACTGCACGAAAGCGCCTCGGCACGTCCGCACTATTCGGTCAGCTTTCAATCGCCAGCCGGAAGCAGGGCGGCAGCGGCGCAATCCTCGGTGCCTGCGGGAAAACCGCAAACCTATGCGATTTCGGCCGCCACGAAGGACGCCCAGATCAAGCCGGTGAATGTCTATGACGACGGCAGGCGCACGTTCTTCACCTTCAGCCCCGACGCGCCGATCCCCAGCATCTACCGGGCCGACGCTCAAGGCCGGGAATACATCGTCAACGGTCGCACTGACGGAACGCGCGTGACGGTCGGATCGCGGTCGGACCGTTGGGTCATTCGCTACGGCGACGAGTATATCTGTGTTCAAAGCGGGAGAATTACCAATGGCTGATGAAATGGAAAACCGCGCCGCCCGCTTGAAAGGGGGCAAGAAAAAGTCAAACGTCCCTGCCCTGATTGGTGTGGCGCTGATAACCGGCCTCGCAGCCGGTGGGGCTGGCGTATCCTATCTGGTGGGCCGCGATGGTTCGGTGACGATCCCGCAACGCGACACGTCGGATGCGTCCGAATTTCAGCGTGAGGCGTCAGACGGCTTCACGCCTGTTATCGCCCCTGCCCCTGCCTTTCCGGTGACAGAGACCGGCCCATCTGAGGCAGAAATTGAACTGCAAAGGCGTCTGGACGAAGTGACCCGGCAACTGGACGCGGCCCGCAATCAAGAACCCGCCGCCCCTGTGGTGGATACAACCCAACTTGAAACGCTACAGACACAACTCGACAGTCTGGCGGCCGACATGGCGGCACGGTCGGCGGAGGTGCAGGATCTTGCCGCAGAGCGCGACCAGCTCAACCGCGACCTGGCGCGCACTCAAGCGGAAAATTCCAGTCTGCTGCTGCAAGTCAATCAGGCCAGCGACGACTCTATGGCCGAACAAATGATGGCGGAAGAACGGGCCGCGCGGCAACAGGAACTGGAACGGCGGCGGGCGGAAGCGGAATCCATTCGGCAAGCGCAGATCAACAGTCCCATCGACGGCATGTCAGGCGGCGGGACGGAAAGTGAAGGCCGCGACTATACCGGCGATGAGGCGTTCATCCGTGCCGGGTCGGACAAGATCGCGCCAACGCAATCGCGCGTGATCGGTGCGCCGTCCAATACCGTCATGCAAGGCACCGTGATTGAGGCCACGCTGACGACGGGCATCAACTCGCAACTGTCTGGCACGATCACCAGCACGGTCTCCTATGACATTTGGTCATTCGACATGAGCCGGGTTCTGATCCCGCGCGGGTCGCAGATGTTCGGGCGCTACTCGAACGAAGTGGCCGTTGGTCAGAAGCGGGTGCTGGTTGCGTGGGACCGCGTTGTCACGCCGAACGGTCAAGTTGTCGACCTTGAAGCCTACGGTTCGGATCGGCTGGGACGGTCTGGTCTGACGGGCAAGGTCAACAGCCGGTTCCTGCAACGGTTCGGGTCTGCGGCGTTGATTTCGATATTCAGCGCGGCCCCGGCTGCTGCTGCGGCCAGTGTCCAGAACGACGAAAGCGCGATCTTGGCAGAGGCCGTCAGCACGGACGCCAGCGACAACGCCAGTGCGGTGATTGAAGAATACCTGTCACTGGCGCCTATCATCACGGTCGAGCATGGCTCCGTAATTATGGTCATGGTCACGAACGACATGGAGCTGTTCTAGTGTCCTCCTATCTCGCGGAATACCTCAAGCCGTTCGATCCACTCTTTCAGGATCGGACGGTGATCGAGGTCGTCATAAATGGTGATGGTCAGTGCTACGTCGAACGGCAGGGCTTGGCCCAGATGGTGCGGGCTGCTGACCACGACATTACGCCACAAGCCGCAAAGGACATTGCACAGCAAAGCGCGAACGAAAGTGCGACTGCGCTGACGGAAAAAGCGCCGCTGCTGTCCACGTCGGTTGAACATGCGGGGATGATGCTGCGCGTCCAGGCGGTTATCCCGCCCGCGTCGGCCAGCGGCACGGTCCTGTCGTTTAGGATATTCAGACCGGGCCATACCGGGGAGCCGCGCACATTCTCCTTTCTGCGGGATGATGTGACGGCTTCTCAAGATGAAGAACGGATCGAAAAGCTGCGCCACATCGAGGGCATTGCCCGGGTCGGCAGCGTCGATGATTTCCTGAAAGAAGTGCTGCGGCTGGAACTGAACATCGTGATCGCGGGCGGCACGTCCACCGGGAAAACAGAATTGGGACGGCGTATGCTCTACCTGATCCCCGACCACGAACGTCTGGTGACGATTGAGGACTCCTCCGAATTGCGGCCGCGCCAGCCTAACGTGGTCAGTCTGATCGCAGACCGATCCCCGGCCAGCCCGCGCACAGCGGAAAAACTGTTGCAAGCGACCCTGCGCCTGCGTCCAGACCGGATCATCGTGGGCGAGCTGCGGGGGTCAGAGGCGGCGACGTTTCTGGAAGCGATCAACACCGGCCACGGCGGATCGTTCACCACCCTGCACGCCCAGACCGCCCGCAAGGCAATGGATCGGCTGGCGCTGATGGTGATGGGGACGGGAACGCAACTGCAATACGCGGAAGTCATGCGGTATCTGCGTTCGACAATCGACCTTGTGATTCAGGCCGGTCGGGTCGGGAATGAGAGGGGCATCGTAGAGATTTACGTGCCGCCTCTCGATCTTATTGGCGCGAAGGCTGATTGAGAAAATCAGGCGGCTTGTGAGCCGCCTCTTTTGCTGTCGAGGTCGTTTTGGGCAGAGGCCATGAGGCCGGTGACAACGGCATGTCCCTCTGCACTCAACTGGCCTTTGGGTGCCGCCTTCATTGCCTTCTTCCCACGCTTATTGAGCGCGACCTGCACTTCTGGCTTTCGTGATTTCATCATCTTCTTTGCCCTCACTTTCAGAATTTCCTCGCTGGCCTCTGCGGCTTGAACTGCCTGCTCCCGCACTTCCGTCATAGTCATGGATTTTTGCGATTTATCGACCTTGGGGAATGGATAAGGTTTGCCCTGTTGTGCGGCGTGGATTTGTCGGATTGCCTTGGATTCATAGTATTTGATCCGGTCGGCCAAAATTGGGTTCTGACGCTCTGGCAGAATGATGATCTTGTTGGGGTCCATGTCGCGGATTTCTTGCTTCGACAGAAGTGGCCGATGCTCGGTGCTGCGCGTGACGCTCCCGGTCCCAAAACCCACGTCGGTCATTTCGCGGGTGCGGCTGACGGTTGCACCTGTGCGTGTTCCAAGGGCAGTCTCCAGTTCGCCTGCGGTAAAGTCCTCGCTGGCAGAGATATAGAGTTTGACCTGACAGGCGCTTTCAATCGCCTTCACCTCTTCTGGTGTGTAGGGAATGGATAGCAAACCTGGGACTGACTGCGTGATGATTGCGAAGCGTCCGCCGTGGCCGGCTGTCTGCTTCATTGCCTGAACCATCAAAGGCATGTGACCCAACTGGTCAAACTCGTCCATCAACATGAAGATCGGCCACGGCTCGTCGTCCTTCGGCTTGGACGACCGCAGGAATGATATGAGGTCCGCGAAGAATAGTCGGATCAGCGAATTGAGGCGTTCAATGTCCTCGGACTGGACGACCAGATAGACCGACGTGGCGACGCGGCGCATCTGCGTAAAGTCGAAGTCATTCCGGCGCGTGACACGCTCCACCTTCGGGTTCGCCCATTGGGCCAGACCGGCGACATTCAGGATGGAAATATAGCTTTGCTGAATCTTCGGATCGAGCGATGCCTTGCTGCTCAATTCGCGGGCGGCGGGCGGATACTTGCACTCTCGGGCGGCGGCGTGAAGCAAATCGGCAGAGGACTTGCCCAAATCCTTTCCCTCGCCTGTGCCAAACAGGATGCGGTAGATTTCGCCCATGGTTGGATTTCCACGCTGAACGGCAAGGATTCCAGCGGCGACGAACAACAAGATAGAGCCTTCAAGCCAATCCTGATTGCCGTCTGACTGAAGAAAGAGCTGCGCGATCCGTTCTAGGCCGGTCCACAGTTCCTCCATGTCCTCAATGTCTAGCAGCCGTGCCAGTGGATTGTATTGGTGGGTCGGGTTCTCAAAATCGAGCGGCGAAAAGCGGAAAACCTCGTCACCCATCATGGCGCGGGCGCGGGACGTTTCGTCCCAAAGCTCGCCTTTCACGTCCAGCACAACCATTGAACCGGGAAAGCTCAGTGCGTTCGGAATGACGAAACCAACGCCCTTACCTGACCGCGTAGGGGCGATCATAAGGACGTTGCTGACCGTGCTGTATTGAGCCGCGATGTAGCGCAACTTGCGGACCCTGAACGGTAAGGCATCGGTGATTGCGTTGTGTGTTGCCTTCACCTTGATCGGACGATCGGGGCGCTGTGCCGGTGGCGTGATCTGTTCGCCCAAAACGAAGCCGTAGCCGGGATCGTTGACCATGCCGTTCTTTTTCAAGCTGGACAGTGATTGAAATCGGCGCTCGCCGTAGCTGACAAGCCGGTCCCAAACGACAGTGACCAGGGCGATGATAAGAAAGAACGCGACGAATCCGGCCACGATCAAATGTCCGGTCAGATAGGGCTGTTGTGTCCACATGCCCGCCATGACGGATTTATAGTGAAGCATGAGGTCGGCAGTCAGAATATCCCGACGCAGGGCGAAGGTGAGAAAAACGCTGGCAACTCCCGAGCCGGTGATAACGCCACAAGCGATTGCCAAGAGACATGCCAGAAAGGCTTTCATATCGAGTAACCCCGCCCGCGCGAGTAGTTTGGATCGACGGCTTCGAGCCCGCTTTCAATCTCGTCCAGCTCCAGCCCTACATCGACGGACTTCGCGCTTTTCAGCAACTCTTTCGCTGCAAGGCGCTGGTTGGCTGGCGTGTCCACATACTCGGCCAGTGCATCCATATTTCCGGCCGCAATTTCCTGCATGGCTCCCCTGCCCTCCAAGGCGACGAAAGCAGTCAACAACTGGCGTCCGGCGTCACTATCGGCCAGATCGGCACGTCCCGTTGTGGCTGCGGTGTTGGCAACGTCCTGCATGACGCTGGCAACACCGTCGCGGTCATAGACATTGCTGTTTTCAATAATGCGTTCTTCGACCTTCCCCAGATCCATTTGCAAGGTCCGGTAGTCTGCCTCGGCCCTTGCTACCGCTACCTCGTCGGAAAGGTCCGCGCCGCGCTTCGCAACAATCTTGGCAATATCGTCGCGCTCCATCTTCGCGTTCTCGACTGGATCATCAATCGCACTGATAAGGCGTTCCTGCATCGCCAAAGGATCGAGCCCCATCGCAGCACCCTTCTGGACGTAGGCTTTCATCTCTTTGGGGATTTCAGCCAAGGTGTGATTGTGCATTTCCTCGTAGGCATCGGCCACGGCGGGCATGACTTCCTTGAATTTGTTCGGCACTTCGCCGGTCACAAGGTAGGTATCCAGCACCTTGCCGTTGACAAATTCATGCAACAGATCGGCCTTGTCATCGTCCACATACAGCGCCGCGCGAGCCTCCAAAGCTCCGGCATCGGGGATCATGTAGGACGACGGTGTTTTGGCGTATCCGGTCCAGATCGTATCGCTTGTCAGGTCTGGCGTAATGTCGGTTTCAACGATTTCCAGCGCACGATCGATCTTGGAAAGAATGGCTGTCCTGTCAGCGTCGGGCATCGCTTCAAGCTGATCCTTGTTCTGCTCCGCCCACGCCATAAGCGATGTGCGAATGTCCTCCCGGTCTGCGGTCACGTCCAGTTCAATGTCCATCATTTGTCCTTTCGGGACTGCATCGCCAGCAAACAAGGCCGCGGCTGAAATGTAAGCGCGCTTCGCGATCATCGGTGCGCCAATGGTCTCGGCAAAGTCGCCCAAGGTGGTGTAAAGTTCTGCGGTCCGGCGCATGTCCTCTTTGCGCCAGTCAGCAGACAGGTTTTCTTCGACTTCTGGTGTGGAAAGGGTGCGGCCTTCGCGGGCAGCGAAAACTGCGTCACTGGTGATTGGTTCTTTGTAAAGACCGCGATCTGCACGGGTCAGACTTTCGAGCCTGACGCCATAATCCTCGGCAAGATCGGTCATGCGGTCCCGCATCATCTGCGGGTTGAAAATGCCCTCCGATGAAATGGAAAACCACGATCCTTCGCGGCCCTTATTGTTCAGAATGATATGAACGTGCGGCGTTGCCGTGTCGGTATGCAGGGCCGCAATGTATTCCCAGCTATCCGCGATATGCGCTTCACTCTCGAACATTTCTTGGCACCACAGTTCCGATATGGCGAAAGCGGCATCCTGGGACACATCGTCTGGGAACGACAAAACCATGTGGCTTGTATGACCGTTGCGCGGACGACCGTTCCAACCATGTGACCAGCGGTCGATCATGTCCTCAAGGTCGGCATGATTGAACGCATCATCGTTCATCGAATACGTCACTGCCGTTCCGAAAATGCCCTGTGCCTTGCCGTTGACGTAGGCCACCTGCCCGGCAAGCTGCTTCGGATGCTGCGCCCCTGCGCCGGGGATACGTTTCACGAACGCGCTTCCAGTCGAGGATAGGCTTTTCCAGACCCGATCCATGCGCAGCTTCGTCCCGCCCCCAACACTGGTGCGGCCCGCGCTGCGGCGAGCGCGGATCATAATATCATCAAAGAATCCGCCGCCAGTCATAGGCGCTCGGCCTTATGCAAAGCGTTGCGACCTTGTTGCCGAACCTCATTGAAACCGTCTGAAATCAGCCGCTCAACAACCGTGAACGTGTTCCGCACATCGGAAAGAAACTGCTTATCTTCCGCCGATAACTTCGCCCCGCCCTTCAACGCGGACCTGTTCAGCGCGTAGGCCAGCTGGTTGAGGTTGCGACCCTGCGCCCGCAACTCTCGCCGCGCCTCGGTCAGATCGAGCATTTCATCCCTACGCAATTCCAAGAAACCCGACGCTGCGCGAACCAAAGTCCGCATCGCTGCGGTGCGCGAAGTCATTCCTGCATCGACAACGAACGCATCCAAGGCCCGCATTTCTACGTCGGACAGCCGAAAGTTGATGATGTGGGATGCACGTTCCGGCTTCGTGTGGCCGTGACCGCGTTCCTTTCGCAGATTGTAGATTGTGGAAATGTGGACGCCGAACTTGGTTGCCACAGCCTTCGGTGACGCGCCCTCCAGAAGCATGTTTGAAGCCGCGATCTTGTCCTTGGTCGTGAACGTCTTCGGCATGTCGAAAACCTTAAAACGAAAGTTGTCTTACAAGCTACATATCCTGCTACCTCTTCTCTAACATTTGAAGGCGGTCTGCACAACATCGTTTGGCGGATCGCCGTAAAATGTTAGTCCGTTCGAGCGACCCGCAGGGACGCGACGGAGCGCCCACAGGGAAAGCGACGGAACACCGTAGGTGTGACCGACCCGAAGGGGCGAAAAGCTTCACAGGGGCCTCAAAATGCGCCGCACAGCGCAAAGTCGGGAAAATCGCTACCCCTGCCACCAAGACACAGACCGACGCCCCCTGGCGCCCCTCTCATCGACCCGGATCGACAGAACCGCCTCCCAGCACCGGCCCCTGCCCGCCCCCGGCATCACTTCAGGTGTTCGGTTTTAGCCTATCGGCAAAAGTCGTTAGTCGATTGTCGATAGGGGTTAGGTGATAGCCAAATGACAAACAGCGATAGACAGTCGCCTTCCGGTGGTCGGTGGTTGTCAGTAGTCATTCGCCTAACGTCAAATGACTATAGGTGTTTGGTGGTTGTCGATTGGGTGTAGGGGGTTGCCAAAAGGTGACAGCCATTAGTCGTTAAGGTTTAGGTTCTTGTCAAACGACGATAGGTGGTAGGTAATAGCCAACAGTTGATAGGGGTTTGGCAACTGCCCGTTGACTATGAACGCTATGCTGCCGCGCTACTCAAAACAGAGAGAACGTCCAGAATGAACATCGTCACATTTGCATCCACCAAGGGCGGCGTTGGAAAATCCACGTCAGCAGCGATCTTTGTCGATAGCCTGATCCGATCCGGTCAGACTGTCAGAGCTTTGGATTTTGACGATCAAGGTAACTTCCGCAAATGGGTAACAGGTGTGGCACCACGCTTCCTCAACTTGACCTTCTCCGAGATTGAGGGTCGCAAAGATGCTGGCTTCCTCCATTACTACAATGCGCTGGTCGAACTGTTTGAGGACGAAACTGATTGGGTCGTAATGGATACCAAGGGGACTGACGATCCAAGACAACCTGCCGCGCTTGCGATTAGCGATCTTGTCATTGCCCCCAGCGGTCCAATCGAGAACGAACTTGCTGGTGTTTCAAAGATCACAGAGTATTTGCGGCTTGCTCTGAAACAATCTGATCCTGATGTTGACCCGCTGGACATATTGCGCGTCCTTTATCGGCAACCTGCGGGCTTTGTAGATCGAATGATGGCAATACAGCGCGAGGTTCTATTTGAGCATTTTGGTGTGATTAGCGAAATTCATTATTCTGGCGCGTTAGGTAGCTTCTTAGGTCACAGAAAAAGCACGGATGAAGTGATCGCAGATATGAAAGCGCAAAAGCTGTCCATCACTCCGCTGCACCGCGTTCAAGAGGCCGCAGACCGGCTTGTCGCCAATATTAAAGAGGCCACTGAATGAGCCGTTCACCGAGAAAAAAACTAGGGCTTCCGTTGGATGCAGACGACATGGCCTTGGTCAACAAAACCGCCAGAGAGGGGGGCTTGCTACCATCCGATGATGCAGGACCATCCGTCGAAACACCCCCCATATCCGAACCCGTTGTTAGGTCTAAACCTGAAGCGCCGATGGAACCGGCCAAGCCCCAAAAAGCGAAGGACGCTCCCAAATTGAAATACCAAGATTTACGCCCCTCCGTCGCCCCAGACAGCAAACTTGCCGATGCACTTCAAAGTGCACTCGACAAGCTGGACGATAAGACGCGGAACTTTGTCTCGCCAGTAACCGTGTTGCGCCAATTTCTTGCGGATAACGACGAACTTTTGGCGAAGCTGTTTAAAGAGAACAATTCTCTCAAGTGACCTCGCGGCCCAGCCTGACGCCGGGGCCGAAGGTCCTGGCCGTCAGGCTACCTTTTTTCGGCGGGGAACCCGCTAGAAAAAAAGGCGGGGCAGGGGGGCGAGCGCAGCTCGTCGCTCTGCCGCGTCACCTCTTGCAACGCAGGCAACAAAAAACCCCGACCATTCAGGCCGGGGTGCTAGATGGTGCAGACTGTCCAGGGCAATCGCTTTTGAACTAAGTCATTGATATATTGTTTAGAAGCTGGTGCAGGAAGGTATCATCCCAGCCCGCGCGCTTGAGTTTGATAGACAGAGACGTTTTCGAGGGATCGCGTCGAACCACGTCGAGTGCGCGGCGTCGCAGGACAGCGATGTTGCCAGGGGCGTTATCCTTGCGGTTGCGCGCCGCGTCTTCGCGGAAGGACACATCCAACTGCCAATGCAGGGCGTTTTCGATGGCCCAATGATCGCGTACGGTGGTGAGCAGTGTCTCCGGGGTGGGCATCCAGGACAGCGCGAAGAAGCGCGTCTCGGAGGTTGCCTTTCCATCTATTTCTCGCGTCCTCTCGATCCGGCCAAACCCCTTGAGCCCAGGGAAATCATGGTATTCTCCCAATGCCTTTGCCGAAACGACAACCGCTTTTCGCGTCTCCTTGCGGCCATGTCCGGTCTCCTCGGGGTCTGTTCCGGCTGAGGGCAGGATGACACCTTAAGGGCCTCGGTCCCATTTTTCTTCCCCATTTTGATATCTGTGGCCACCTTCGTGCCGGTTGCTTTCGTGCTATGCGCGTTTGGTGGCT
>Ga0307930_1001005_pt1 | contig 22655 bp, 21 predicted proteins | sample OrgLakmetageno46_FD_203161 | JGI IMG/M metagenome (GOLD analysis project Ga0307930, IMG submission 203161) | Saline water microbial communities from Organic Lake, Antarctica - #46 | ecosystem: Environmental > Aquatic > Non-marine Saline and Alkaline > Saline | place: Antarctica: Organic Lake...
GGCCGATCATACCGATGGATCGCGCGGGACCTTGGCATCTCCAAAAACACCGTCACCGACATCGTCAAGCGGCACAGGGAGAACGCTTAGGGTGTCATCCTGCCCCCTACCGGAATCGACCCCTCCTCAGTGATTGCTTGCTGACGAAGGCCATCAGGTGGAGTGAAACAGCCGCGCGCATCGGACAGAAGCGACTCCTGGTTACCTTTCAGAGCGAGGCACCAGTCCCCGCCGCCAGCGTTGATCGCCGCAACCGTACGGCGATTGCAGTGCAGGGCATCCCCGGTCACCACCTTGCCGCGGAGCGCGATCAGCCCCAAAGCCTCGATCGCCGCATCAAGTTCAGTGCCACGGTCTGCGGGCACTGTCGCCAGCGTCAGACGCAGCCGGGCAGCGTAGGCCGAGACCATCATCCGAGTTCGCGCGCTCTCAGTCTTGTCGCGCGCTCCGCGCAGAGCTTTGCCATCGATCGCTATCACGTCGCCGTCCTTGAGCAGCGCGGCAACGTCGGCGAGCACCTTGCCGAACGCAGAATCGAGCGCCTTGGGATCGATCATCCGGAAGACATCGGAGAATGTGTCGTGCGATGGGATGGCGTGCTTCAGCTTGAGGAAGTTCCTGAAAACGTGTTCTTTTGCGCGTCCAAACGCAGCCATCTCAGCGCAGGAACTCGACTCGCACAACACAGATACGAAGGCGATTACAAGCAACTCACCAAGATCATAGCGCGCGTTACTGGCGCGCGGGTCGGGGATATCTTCGAAGGCGGACAAGAAAATCTGCATGCTGGAGGCTCCATGGTCTGACGATACAGATCAGAATCCAACAGTGCGTCAGACGCAACGCCCTCCGATCACAGCCTTAGTTCCAAAAGCGATTCCCCTGGCAGACTGTCAGGATATAGTTTCACGCGGCGGCGCGGTCGTCCTCTGCGATGGTCTCGGCGTCGGCTGCTGCCAGCACAAAATCCACGGCCTTTTGTGCCTCGGCTGCGGCCTTGAAAATCAGCCCTTTGTCCGATTTCAGCGCTTCAAGCCAGCCCTCGATGTAGGCTGCGCTTTGGTCAAATTCCGGCTCAACGCCAAGGCGCACGGCCAACAGGCAAGCGCCAATCTCGGCCACAAGCTCCTCGAACGCATAAGCCGCCTTGTTGCCAAACTTCTTGATCCGGTCCAGCCGCTTTTCCGCGCCAGTCCAGTGCGTGATTTCATGTGCCAGAACGCCATAGTAGCGGGCGGCATTGGTGAAAGTGCCAACGGGCGGCATGTGAACCTGATCCGTCGCGGGGCGATAGTAGGCGCGGGGGTCTGTGGTGCTGACAATATCGGCCCCGATGCTGCCGAAAAATGCCTCTAGGGCTGGGTCGGCCTCGGTGCCAAGGTCGCGTGCGGGGTCGGGCTGGACATAGTATTCAGCGGGCAAGCCCTCAATCTGATCCGCGTTAAAGACGTTGTTCGCCTTCGCAAAGCCGATGCGGGCCTTGCTCTCGCCTTCGGTGCCGCCGTCGCTCTGTCCGTCGTCCTTCCGCTCGAAGGTGCCATAGAAAACGCTGCGGGCGCATTTCTCGCCCTTCTTCACGGTGCCGCCTAGCTGCTGCGCCTGATTGAATGTCATCCAGCGTTCGGACGCATACCCACGATCCGATGCGACAGCCCACAACATCAGGACGTTGATGCCGCGATAGGCTTCGCCATTGTGACGGACGGGCAGGCAAGCGCCAACTGCGCCACCTGTCCACGGTTTGCGCCACGGCGGGGTGCCTGCCTCGATCTGTGCAATAATTGTGTCGGTGACGTGCTGGTGAATATCCAAACGCTCTTTAGCCATGATCTTCGGTCCTTTGTGGTGGTGCCGCGTTTCCGGTCTGGTGCCGAAAATCGGGCGAGGGGTCAGACGAGGAAGCGCGAAGCGCGCCCCTCTTCTGAAACCTTGCCTCCCGGCGAGGGCAGGGGGGGAACCGCCGCAATGGGAAAATCAAGCGGACAAGGGGTGGTGCGGCCCGCAGCCGAAGGCGAGGACACGGCCCCGCAGGACGCGCAGTATTTTACTGTTGCGGTGGGGGACCGGCGGTCCCCTTCTTTCTTTCTTTTCTTGGCGGTGCAGCGGCGTTCGGCACAGTCCGAACCCCGCGCCGCGCCCCAGCGATCGTTACCCGCAAGGGCGCATCGGCACGGACCAGGACGACCATGGCCGAAGGCCCGCACACTGGCTCGGAGAGACAGGGCGCGGGCCATTCGGACAGGGAGGATAGGCCGGGACGTTGCGGGCGGAAGCCGGTCTGCCGGCTGGAGCCTAGAGCGCGGTGACACGCCCAAAGGGCGGGGCAGGGGCCATGTTCATCACGCTTTCAGATTCACGGATCAATGATTTCGTGGTAGAAAACCAAGAACGCAGAAAGTGCAGAAAGAGGCTGTCGATGTTGAAGAAAGACCTCCGAATCCGCATGGATCAATGGATCGTTCAAGCACGTCTGGCTGGCGGCCTGGATGATGAAACCGACATTGAGGATGCCTTGCAAAGCGCAGCTCTTGCCTTCGGATCGACGGATCTTGTTGCCCGTGACCAAGGAACAAGAAAGTGGATGGAAACAGGGACGCAGATATTGAGCGCGTTCATGGTTGCCGCTGCGAACACGCCGACTGGAAGTGCAAGGGCGCTGCTGGGCAGTCCCTTTGAGACGCAACGCATCCTTGCGAGCCTCGCGAAAAATGAGAACGCGGGGGAGTTGAAGGCGCAACTGCAATGGGCGGTGGACTTAGACCCGAAAGTGTTTGCCGCGGCATTGGTGGCACTGGCGCTTTAATCTGCGCGGGCCGTGCGACTGCCGCAATCTGTGCCGAAGAAACAAAGACGTATTGGCGTCGTCGCCGGAGGCGCGGTAGCGCCTCGGCGGCCCGCGCCGCGCCTCGCGCGGCCATTTTTTGCTATGACCTTGTGCGGGTCTCGGTCTAAATCGACGGCCTACCATTGCCTAGCATGTTCGCTATGTGTTCTTACCATGACGGACTTAGTGCAAATCCCAGATCACACCCTTTGGCTTGAATATACCTGCGGCAATGTCGTGCCGGTCCATGTTGCTGTAGCGATGGAAAAGAACCTTCAGACCGTGGCGCAGGTTAAACAAGTGGCGCGATGTGCGAAGTGCGGGGCGCGGGTGAAGTCGGACGCCTACGGATTGCGGATTGCTTGGTCACTCGCGAAAGATCGAGTCGGCGTCTAAGCGCGGTCCGGATGGTAGGGAAAGCCTTCGTCAAAAGATTGCGGCGCGGCGTCCTCGTCTGCGTCATAGTCGGGGAATTGCGGGTAAGGGTAGGCGGGACCGTAGGCCACGCCGTCACTTTCAAAGAAACCAAGATAGCCCGCCAGCCAAGCGCGGTGGATCTCGGATCGCGCGATGGATCGGCGCAGCCAGCGCGGCGCTGGTTGCCGGGCATAACCATGCAGATACGCGCGGAGATAGATCGAGGTCATGGCGTCTGGCTCCATCGGATCAAAAAAGGGGCGGGGCCTGCCGCAAGGGACGGCCCAACTTGGGCGGTCACTTGCGGCGCGAAACAACGCCGTCCGGTGTGAAGCCGTCAAAGGTGGCCTCGGTCTCTCGGGACATGCGGCCGCCGTCGGCTGACACGACTATCTGAGCGTCGGGCGTGAAGCGGAAAATGGCACCAGTCCCTTCGAGGTGGGTTTTCTGAAAGTCCCGCTCGACCACAACGCTGCCGTCCGGATCGACGCGGATCATAGCACCATCGACTTTTATCTGAATCTGATGCTCGTCAATAATGACGCCTGACCAGCCCAGCTCGCGGTCGCGCCTGACCACGATCTTGTCAGAGTGCATCTTGATCTGAACGTCGGCGCCGTTGTCGTCTGCGGCACGCATGACGACGACGGCCTCCTGATCCTCGGGCTTCGCCAGCAGTCGGGCAAATGCCTCCTTCGGACGCCAGAAAAAGGGTGCATCCCGCTTGGTCTGGTTCTTGTTCTTATGGAAGGCAATTAACAGCTCGGCGGACTGCCAGACAGCTTGAACGGACGTGGAAACAAGGGACATAGCTGCGGCCTTTTTGGCTGAATTACCGTAGGTTGTATCTAGCGCAAAGCCTGATTTAACTCAATAAAACAAAGGATCTAAGGCGATTTAACGCCTTAGATCGTGGCCTGTTTTGCCTTATCCGGGGATGTGTTTCACGCAGAATCCGGTCGGGATATTCGTGCCGCTTTCTGCAAAACTGCCAACGGGCAGATCGTGCCATTCGCCTACCGTGTTGCCGTGGTCGTAGTAGGCGCTGGCGGGCAGGATGCACGCCAGACGGCCACCGGGGCGCAAGAATTTTAGGGCATGATCGAGATGCTTTTTATAGTGCTGGCCGTAGAAGGGCGGGTTCATCACGACCACATCAAACCGCGGATCGGGTGCGACCTGTAGAAAATTGGCGGTCATAACGTGGTGGCCCTTGGCGCGAGCCTGGGCGGCGCGTCCCGCGTCATATTCTACGCCGGTCACGATCACCGGGGAACGGTAGCGCCGTTCGGTCGGGTGGTTGTGCCAGTCGGCCAGCATGTCCATCAACTGACCGTCGCCGCAGGACGGTTCCAGAATAGTCTCGCCACCGGACAGGTGCAGAGCGTCAATAACCAGTTTTGCGGCCTTGCGGGGCGTGGGGTAAAACTGAAGGTCGGGGGCAACTTCGGTGCTGGGTCGCCGTGCTTCGGTCTCTGACGGCGCGTCGGGCAGGACCTCGCCGTAAAATTCCGCAAGCGCCCGGTTAATGTCCAGCAAGCCGTGCTTATCAAAGATCAGGTGCGCGTTGCCGTTCTGGAAAACCCGGACCTTGCCGCCGTTGAAATCTGACTCTCGATGCCTCTTCGCCTCGGCCAGCATGTCCTCAAACTGCCGGTAGTTGTAGCGGGGTTCGCCGCGATAGACGGCAAGGGCGTTCAAGGTGTCCTCCACCCGCTTGCGGCCCCAACTGTTCCAGCCGGTCGCATAGTTCACGATGATACGCTTGGGCAGGCCAGCAACGCCGATCCGAACGCGGCTGTGGCTCTTGTAGGCCGGATCGAGGTCGCAGAAACATTCCGCCAGACCTTTGAGAATGTGAAAGCGCGGGTCCAGCAGATAAGCCCCGAACACTTCGGCAAGATTCTCCAAGCTGAAAGGCAGGGGCGTCGTCAGCTTCAATTCGAGCTGTTCGCGGTCCTTGGCCGATGCGATCTTGGCAATCTCCAGACCTTCGTAAACGTGCTTCCAAGCTGACCGCAAAAGGGCAATCCGAACGTCCTTTTCATAGAGGCGCGGTGCGGTGGAAAAGACAGTGCTGCCGAATGTCCCGCCGATGCTGGCGGCGGTGTTGATCGCGGTTTCGGATTCATTGAACGCGGCGATTGCGCCCGTGATGCTTTCCGCCTTGTCGTCATACTCGGCCACAATGTCGGACAAGCTGCGCCGCAACGCGGGCGCGGCATATTCCGGCGTTTCTCCAATTCTTGCGTGGGCGTTCATGACTCGGCCCCTTCGGCTGCGGGCATGTAAAGCGGTTCGATGTTTGCGATCTGAACCATCACGGCCATGTCGCGCTGGCGCATTTCGCCCGCGTCGGTGCGGTAGTTCTCGCGGATCGTGACGCTATAGGTGGAAAGGTCGCCGGTCGGCGCGATGCTGTATCGCTTTGCTGATGCGCCGCGCTTGATCCAGACAGCGCCATAGTCGGGAACCTGGGCGGGCATGGCTGCGACGTAGGGGGCAAAATCTTTCCGCAGATACGCGATGCCCTCCACGATGTTGCGCTTATCGGCGGCGGTGATGTGCCGCCCCTTAATGAGCGACACGGCGGCTTTCTTGGTGCTGGTCATGCCAGATCCTCCGTCTTGGTGATCTTGCCAGTCGCCCCGATGAAGCGCCCCCCTGACTGGCTGGTCATGCCAGTTTTGAGAATGTCGCTCGGCGTCATGTTCCATGGGAAAATTGTTGCTTCGCCTTTGTCGTTGCAGACGAAAATCCAGCCTCCCGTTCCGTGATCCTCGCGGTATTGGATCGCCTCGGCTTCGTTGTCGAAGTGGTGGATGCTGCGGCGGCTGCCTGTCGGCTGCGCGGCTGTGGAGCGTTTTACCGCTAGGCTCTCGGTCCAGTCCGTCGCCCAAACGTCCATTGTGGCGAGGGTCACGCCTTCGGGGTCTTTCAAGGTCAGATTGGGCTTGGAAGGTGCTGCGCGGTGGTGGTCGAGGCCGACGATCCTCAAAGCAAATTCGTTCGTGCCATAGATAGCCTGCGGGAAAGTGCTGCCTTCATAGTCGAGGTGCAGCGTGAAAAGACGTGCGGTCATGGGTTTCGCTCCTGTGGCGTTGCCCCGCCTCTGCGGGCGGGGCTGAATGGGGGGGATCAGATGCAATTCGCGGCGTAGGCGGCGGAATCCTCGTAGCGCAGGATCGGGTCGCCGGTTGCGGTCCAGCCGCCCCAGCAAGGGCCGATAAAACCCGCCATTGTGGGGTGCCCCTGCAACTCGGCGCGGGTGCGGGGATTGGCGGACGTGCCGGTGATTTCGGCGTAGTTCTCGGTTGCCCATGTCGTCAGGCAATCCGTGAAAACTGCGGTCTCGCCGTCGTCGCTTTTCGTGACAATCTGGTAAGCCATGATCTTCGGTCCTTTGTGGTGGTGCCACGTTTCCGGTCTGGTGCCGAAAATCGGGCTAGGGGTCAGACGAGGAAGCGCGAAGCGCGCCCCTCTTCTGAAACCTTGCCTCACGGCGAGTGCAGGGGGGGAACCGCCGCAATGGGAAAATCAAGCGGACAAGGGGGTGGTGCGGCCCGCAGCCGAAGGCGAGGACACGGCCCCGCAGGACGCGCAGTATTTTACTGTTGCGGTGGGGGACCGGCGGTCCCCTTCTTTCTTTTTCTTGGCGGTGCAGCGGCGTTCGGCGTAGTCCGAACCCCGCGCCGCGCCCCAGCGATCGTCACCCGCAAGGGCGCATCGGCACGGACCAGGACGACCATGGCCGAAGGTTTGCGCACTGGCTCAAAGAGACAGGGCGCGGGCCATTCGGACAGGGAGGATGGGCCGGGACGTTGCGGGCGGAAGCCGGTCTGCCGGCTGGAGCCTAGAGTGCGGTGACACGCCCAAAGGGCGGGGCAGGGGCCAAGCGGTCATTCGTGCGAAACGCATCCAATGTACGGTCGAGCCCAATGTGTCCGATGCTGCACGATGCACGGATCTCTGCTATCAGGAGAGAGCCAGAAATCTTCACCAACCGTTTAGGTTCTGAACGGGGTTTTTTGAAAGCGTCAGTCGGGTTGGTTTGAGCGTTTGCCACAAACGAGCGTTTTTGACGGTCCCGACCAACTATGCACAAAGCGCTGCATGCTTAGCTGCGGTTGGAACGTTCTTCTTTTTCGCGTTGCTCACGCTCCTCCCGCGCCTGACGCTTAATTTCGTAGCTACGGGTCTGCCATCCGTCGCTTAGTCGCGCAAAGTATCGTCCTGCAAAGTACATGACGGGCCACGACATGACAGCCGCAACAGGTATAGGAAGACCTATACTCATCATGATCACGAGTGCGACGCCAGCGACCCAAACACCATTCGCCATTTCGGCGCAGAACTCTACAAAGCGCGTCAACCAGTCAGGCCAACCATACGATATGAAAGGGGCTAGCATGACGCCAAAGCCGACAACTAAGAACGGCACAAAATAGATTAAATACTGATCCAAACACTGCTTCCTCTCCGGCATCAGCCCCCTTACAATGTATGGCTTTCAAAACCCACTGTTTGTGGCGCGGTATTGGGTCCGCTGCCCCAGTTACTGCATTTATACTCGGCCGACGACGCATGGGCGAAAAATATGTAATACAGGTGCGCCTCAGTATCCTAAAAAATGCTAGTAATTAAGCTGATTATACCCGCCGCTACTAGATTTCCTGCTGCGCCTTCAGCGGCTGATTTTATAGCCTGCAAGGCCCCTCGTATTTTCATCTGGGATGGCTCAGCCTTTGCAGATTCCTGTTCTAAGGTGGTTAATTCCACTTCGATGATTCGGCGCTGTCCATCGGGAAGCTGACCTAATACCGGAGTGACTTCATCTACGAATTTTTTAAGCTGCGTTGATGAAATCGTCGTAATCTTGTTTTGCGAATTATCCGTAGATTGAACGTTTATTTTTGAGTGATCGCCGTGCTGCGTATTGGTGATGTTGTTGTTGGTGACGTTATGGATGATCGTGGCTTGGTTTGACGGACTGCCGCTACGACGCACTTTGATCTGGGCATGTGAATCCATGCCCATGATCTTATGGTCGTAGTGAGCGTAGTTTTCCACGATGAAGTCGTCAGAAAGTCCGTTATTGAGCTTTCGGAGTAAATGATCGCCGATTTCGATAGGGATAGTTTCATCGGTTATGATGATGAGTTTTGATTGAACGTGCGCAGGGATGTTTTCAATCACTTTGCCATCAGGTTTAACCAAGGTTACCAGACTGTCTATTAGATCTTTCACCATGCTAGCTTCTTTCGGGATTTGAGGGCTTTAGCGCACTGCTTAGTATATGATAAAGCTGACTGTCATGCAAAACGCAGCATCAGACACGTTGGTGTTCTTAGCAGGCACTCACGGCCTATCAAAACGACCGTTTGTTGAACGGTTTGCCAAACTGGAAGTTGGAGCATCTGCGGCGAAGGTCAGCTTCGTTCACGTCCGCTCACCTGACCTTGAACGGCACCCCGCCCACGGTCCGGTTTAGGTCATAAGTGCTTGACGATTTGGTCAGAATTGGCACTGCTCACTGACAGGATTCAAAAAATCGGTGACGTAGAGTCAAAGATGCACGGCATTCGACAGCAAAGCCAAGGGGCCGTTGTGAGCGAAAGCTGGTTCGCAGAAGGTCGGTTGAATGAGTTGCTGCGGGATGCCGGGATGCTGAAAAAGTAGGATCGCAGGTCCTTTCTTTTTCAGCGGCAACGCACCGCGGCTGCGGGTGCTGCGCGCATAGCGCAGGGCCGTTCGGGGCAGGGCGTAGTCCTGGCCAGAAGGGGCATCACTCCACCTCTGCCGGAAGCGCGTAGGAAATAGAAAAAAGGCCCCGCGCGATGCGGGGCCAGGTAATTCCTCACCACAAGGAAAGTCTGAAACTCTGGGTCAACGGTCGCAGGTTGGGCGGGCCGGTTCAACCGCTATTGGCGGTCTTGAACCGGCCACGGCTCTACGGAAAATCTGGGTTCAGGACGGCATAGCTATCCGCCACGCGGCCCAATGCTTCGTCGCCTTTCAACGCGTCCAGCATCATCAAGAGGCTGTCTTTCGGCTCCTTCAAGGTGACTGCCTTTCCGGACCGGCACACTTGGTCGATCGTGCTGATCGAGCGGCCAGTGCGGGGATGGTCGGCGTTGTAGCCTCCGCGTGTCTTGTAAAGCGCCACGGCGACGGCTGGCTGACCGGTGCGGGCAAAGGTGACGATATGTCCCTTGCGGGTGACTGGCGGGCCGTTCCGCATGGCGACGGTGTAGGTCTTAACTGACATGATCTGTCTCCGGTCGGGATGGGTGGGGCAGGGCGCGTGTCCGCCCTGCGGCTTTGGTCAGGCCATACCTTCGGGAAGCCATGCGTTGATCCGGTCGATCTGGTCTTCCGACAGGCCAAGGGCTGTGCGTATCGCCGGGTCCGCAAACAGGCTTTCCAGCTTTGCGGCCTTCTCGCCCTTCTTCAACTTCTCGAACGTGGTCACGGTGGGGTGGTCTGCTGCCAGTCCCAGAAGGTCGCTCCACAGATCATTGAGGTAAGCGCCGTTCACGCGACCAAAGAAGTTTTCGGCGGTCGGTGTGAAGGTGTCACGGGTGCGTTTGCTCGTCAGCTTGTCGATCATCGCGCCAAGGTCAGAGCTGCCGATGGTCAGGTGCGCGACCAGATAGCGGTTCAACAGGTCCATGATCTTTGCATCGCCCCGCTTGCGAAACTTGGCAAACTCGGCGGCATGGTCGCGGTTGAATGGGCTGCGGTCGTCGGTGTCAGAAACGGTCAGGCGCTTGTCCAGCACATAGCCGGTTTCCGTGGTCGGGACGTTCGGCACTTCGTCAGTGCGGACGCCGTAAGCGCGGTCGTACCCCATCTTGCCGCAAAGCTGGAAGGCCAGCAGATGCAACGCCAGTTTGGGGTCGTCCAGCATCGCGTTCTGCCGTGCGCCTGTGCCGATCCGGTCCAGATCGCCGCGCAAGGTGTCAGAGATTGGCGACTTGGGGGCATCCTCTTTCACGGCATGGCGCGACGGCTCCATGATACCGGCCTCAACGGCTGCGGCCTTGTCCTCGGTCCGGATGAAACCGGCCTCAACCTTCACGCTGCCGTCACTGGTGACATAGATCACGACACCGCTTGTGGCCCGCTGCTCGGCGGTAAAGTCGCCGTCCATCTTGGTCTGCAAGGCGTCCAGTTCGGCGGTGCCTTCTTCGTCCAGTGCATCGCCGTTCGCCAGTTCTGCCAGTTCGTCGTAACGCTCGGCCTCGGCCTTGGTCAGTTCGCCCTCGACGGGATAGACCTTGCCGAATTTGCGGTCCTGATCGAATTGATAGCTGATGTAACCTTCGGTGATCGCCTCGGCCCATTTCCAGCCATGCGCGGCGGGGTAGTCGGCGGCGGTCTGGGTCAGCTTGGCGGCGAAAACCTCGTCCAGAATGGCAGGGTCGTCAAAGGTGGTCACGTCGGCAAACAGGTCGCCACCGATGCGGCCTCCTGCGGCCCTGTAGTCTGCCTCTCCGACAAACACGGCGCGGCGGTCGGTGCCTTTGACGCTGCCGGGTTTCAAGCGGGTCTTGATGTTGTAGTCGTTCAACCCGCCGTAGCCTTTGGCGATTTGCTCCATGTGAAGGGCTAACACCTCCAAGGTCAGGGCCTCGTCGTCGCTGATCGTGAACGCGGCGGCTTGGGACAGGCTTACGCTGCCGTCCTTCAAAGCGTCCAGCACCGGGGCGGGCAGATTGGACAGGGCCAAGCGGCGGTAAACGTGCTTCTCGGTCACGCCAGAAGCGACGGCAATGTCTGCGACCTTCACGCCGCGCTTCTCCATCGCGCCGAAGTCGCGGATTTCGTCTGCTGGGTGCAAGTCCTCGCGCTGCGCGTTCTCGCTCGTCGCCCAAAACTCGGCGGTTGCCTGATCGGGGGCCATGCGGACGGTGACGATCTGAAACCGGGGGTCGTCCTGCAAAAGTGCCAAGGCACGGTAACGGCGTCCACCTGCCACGATGCCGACTTTTCCAGTCGCATCGCGCAAGCCTGCCGGGTTCTGAATGAGGCCAAGCTGGCGCATGTTCGCGGCCAGTCGTTCAATGGCTTCATCGTTCACGACGCTGCGCGGGTTAATATCGGACAGATAGAGGTCAGCGAAGGGGATTTGCTCGTCGGTCGCTGCGATGATCTGGCTTTGGTCGGTCATGGTTCTGATCCTTGATGTGTGGTGAAGGGTTTGGGTGCCGCGCCTCGGTGGGCGCGGCTGGCCGCTTTGGCGGCTCTAGTATTCGCTGCGCTGCATGATGGTCAGGACGCGGCGGGTCGCGGCGGTGTCCTCGGGGGTCTCGCTGCTGTAGGTGTAGTCGGTGTCGTAGAGGTCGATTTTCCAGAACAGTTTGACGGCCTCGCCAACAGCGGTGATTTCAAATGCGCCAAAGGTGTGATCGCCGTATGGATCGTTGTCCTCGGTGAAAGTGTCGAACGTCTGCACGGCCCGCATGATCTGCACCTGTGCGCCTGCGGACAGGCTGGCGACACCGCGCGTCACGACGATCTGGCCGGGAACGGTGAAGTCCGCGCCCCATGTCTTACGGAAACGGTCGTTCTGCTCTGCGATCTTGGCGGCGCGATCAATCTCGGCCTGTTCTTCTACGGTCAAAGTGGTTTGGTCGGTCATGGCTTGGTCCTTTGTGGTGGTGCCGCGTTTCCGGTTTGGTGCCGAAAATCGGGCGAGGGGTCAGGCGAGGAAGCGCGAAGCGCGCCCCTCTCCTGAAACCTTGCCTCCCGGCGAGGGCAGGGGGGGAACCGCCGCAATGGGAAAATCAAGCGGACAAGGGGGTGGTGCGGCCCGCAGCCGTAGGCGAGGACACGGCCCCGCAGGACGCGCAGTATTTTACTGTTGCGGTGGGGGACCGGCGGTCCCCTTCTTTCTTTTTCTTGGCGGTGCAGCGGCGTTCGGCGTAGTCCGAACCCCGCGCCGCGCCCCAGCGATCGTCACCCGCAAGGGCGCATCGGCACGGAGCAGGACGACCATGGCCGAAGGTTTGCGCGCTGGCTCGGAGAGACAGGGCGCAGGCCATTCGGACAGGGAGGCTCGGCCGGGACGTTGCGGGCGGAAGCCGGTCTGCCGGCTGGAGCCTAGAGCGCGGTGACACGCCCAAAGCGCGGGGCAGGGGCCAAGCGGTCGTTCGTGCAAAACACAGCAACAGGCATCTTCAAGCTACTTGCGTCGCAAGAAAACCGCTTGTTTTTTGACATTGCCGCTACCTCATTAAACTTGAGGAGCAGGATAGTCCAAAAACCTGCGCTTGTTTTTGCCTGTACCCACGTCTCAACTGGTGACCGGAACCTTGCCCCGGAACGTGATGTGTTACTCGGCTGAGGTTGTACCCTTGCCGCTATGGCGGCAGTCAGTAAAGGCAAGAAACTGAATGCTTTACGTCCTAATTGATACATGTGTCTGGCTTGATTTGGCGAAGGATCATCGAGAGCAGCCAGTTCTCGGCGCTCTTGAATTTCTTATAAAGGAGCAAAAAGTTGAGCTGATCGTCCCCCAAATTATGGTTGATGAGTTTCAACGCAACAAGGCGCGGATCATTGCCGATGCCAGGCGGAGCCTGCAATCACACTTCCGCTTGGTCCGTGATGCCGTCAACCGCTTTGGCAATGATGCAAGTAAAGAAAACACGCTACAGGTATTGAACGAAGTAGATCATACCATCGTCACAACTGATGAGGCAGTATCTGGCTCGATTGACCGGATCGAAAATCTGCTGACTAGCAAGCCAGCACTGACCACCACAGATGCCATTAAACAGAGGGTTACGGAACGGGCGCTCAACGCGCTAGCGCCCTACCATCTCAATAAAAATAGTGTCGGTGATGCTGTTCTGATTGAGACCTACGCTAGTGTCACTAGCGACCCTTCAGGTGAGGAAACGCGCTTCGCGTTTGTCACACACAACAGCAGAGATTTTAGTGAGCCTAACGGCGACAGAAGAAATCCCCACCCAGACATTGTCGGTTTATTCAATGCGCCGAAATCCACCTATTGGGGATCTCTCGTCGATCTTCTCAGGGATTTTAATCCTGAACTTTTGGACGATGAAGAGGCGGATTTTAATTTCTCAATGGAACCGCGCCGCCTGTCAGAGATACTTGAAGCTGAAAATCTTCTGTTCAGGCAGATTTGGTACAATCGTCATTGGAATCTCCGCAGTTCGATTGAAGACGGTACTCATTATGTCGTACCTGAAGTTGAATATTCCAGCACTCCATATCGAAACGACCAAACCCTTGATACAGTTTGGGCGCAAGCACTTGCAGCAGCAAAAAGAACTGAAGATGAGGTGGGCCTTGGTAATCTGGGGCCTTGGGATGACTTCGAGTGGGGCATGCTCAATGGCAAGCTGTCTGCTCTCAGGTGGCTCCTAGGGGATGAGTGGGACATGCTAGATACCTGAAGATCCTCCTTACCATGAATTAATGCTGGACCTGACGCTCCTTCGGATCGTCTGCCGCCCTGTCCCATGCTAAACCTGCTTTGGTAAACTGCTGCTGCGGGACTACGTGAACGCGACCGTTGGCTTTGACGCCCTGGCCCAAGACATCCAGAAGGATCCGAAGAGCCTGATGCGCATGCTGAGCGCCAAGGGCAATCCGAGGACGGACAATCTGCTGGCAATGGTGCCGCGTCTCAAGCAACGTGAGGGTGTAACGTTTACAGTAACCCAAGGAAGCGGTTTTCACGCCTGATCAGCATTGCAAAATATCGCCTTAATAGCCTATTACTAATCAACAATCTCGTGGCTTCCGCAGGTAGAAAAACCGCAGGGCCGACACTGCTGCGACAGTTATGACTTCCGGCAAACCAAGGAAAAACAGTCATGAACGCTGTCGAAATTGAGCAAGCTATTTCTGAACTTGCGGAACAGCCCTTCGACGCTGAAGAGTTTCCCTATGCCTTCTTATTGGCGTTCGGGAACAAAGACACGACCATCAAGCGCCTGCGCACCGGCGCGTCGAATAAGTCAGACATCGGCGGCGTTCTTCAAACCAACAACATTCACCTTGCGACCTGCACCGTAGGAATGGTTGCCGCGACGCTGGACGCTCTCAAGTCCAGTCCCAGCACCACCCGCGCCAAGGCGAAATTCATCCTCGCCACCGATGGCATCGACTTGGAGGCTGAGGACATCGCCACCGGCGAAACCATCGCCTGCAACTATACGGATTTTCCCGATTACTTTGGTTTTTTCCTGCCGCTCGCGGGTATTTCCACCGTCAAGCAGATCCGTGAAAGCGCCTTTGATATCCGCGCGACGAGCCGCCTGAACCGGCTCTATGTCGAACTGATCAAAGACAATCCGGATTGGGGTAGTGCTGACAAACGCCACGACATGAATCACTTCATGGCGCGGCTAATCTTCTGCTTCTTTGCAGAAGACACCGACATCTTTGCAAGCGACCATCTGTTCACCAAGACGGTCGATAAGATGTCGGATCGTGACGGGTCCAACACGCATGAGGTAATCGGCGAAATCTTCCGCGCAATGAACACGTCCCTCGCAAAAAGGGGTGGAGCCACGCTGCCCCGTTGGGCCGATGTATTTCCCTACGTAAACGGCGGACTCTTCTCAGGAAACACAGACGCCCCGCGCTTCTCCAAGATCGCGCAACGCTACCTGTCGCATATCGGTGCGCTCGACTGGACCCAGATCAACCCAGATATTTTCGGTTCGATGATCCAGGCGGTTGCCGATGAAGAAGAACGTTCTGTCCTAGGCATGCACTACACCTCGGTGCCGAACATCCTGAAGGTCCTGAACCCTCTCTTTCTCGACGAGCTGAATTCCGAGCTCGAGGCGGCAGGTGACAATGCGCGAAAGCTGGCCAACTTGCGCGCCCGTATGGCGAAGATCCGCGTCTTTGATCCTGCCTGCGGGTCAGGCAACTTCCTCGTTATCGCATACAAGGAAATGCGCGCAATCGAGTTCAAAATCAACAAACGTCGTGACGAGGCGCAGTGCCGCACCAGCATTCCCCTGACCAACTATCGCGGGATCGAGCTACGAAATTTCTCGGCCGAGATTGCGCGGCTGGCGTTGATCATCGCTGAATACCAGTGCGACGTCACCTATCGCGGCCAGAAAGAAGCCCTCGCAGAGTTCCTGCCGCTGGACGCCCAAAACTGGATCACCTGCGGCAACGCACTGCGGCTGGACTGGCTATCGGTCTGCCCACCAACGGGCACGGGGGTAAAGTTTCAGGCCGATGACCTGTTCATGTCGCCGCTCGATCAGGCGCAGATCGACTTCGCGAATGAGGGAGGCGAAACGTACATCTGCGGAAACCCTCCCTATGCTGGCAGTCAGTGGCGAAGTGCCGAACAACAGGAAGACATGGACGCGGTTTTTCAGCCGCACACAAACTCATACAAGGACCTCGACTACGTTGCGTGCTGGTTCGTTAAGGCAGCTGAATTTGGCCTGTCTGTTCCCACATCTCTAGCTTTCGTGGCTACGAAGTCGATCAATCAAGGTCGCCAAGTTGCGATGTTGTGGCCTTTGATGTTTAGACATAAATTTAACATTAATTTTGCTCACCGTCCGTTTGACTGGAAAAATTTGGCTGCGAACAATGCAGGTGTCACGGTTGTGATCGTTGGCGCAACTAATCAAGAAATTAATCAGCGTTGGATATTTGACGGAGAAACAAAAAGGTCTGCTCGAAATATCAATGCCTATCTTCTCGACGCTACTGACATAATAGTAAAGCAGTCAAGTCGCCCAATTAATGGACTTCCTGTTATGGATTATGGGAACAAACCATCCGATGGGGGCCACTTAATATTGGATAATGACGAAAAGGAAGCCTTATTTAGGAAATTCCCGCACGCCGAAATATTTCTGAAAAAATATATTGGGTCGCGCGAGTTCACATCATCAAATTTTAGATGGTGCCTATGGATTCCAGAAAATCTTCTTTCAGAGGCACTTTCGGTACCACCGATTCGAGATCGAGTTTCCGCTGTCAAAACAGCGCGACTTTCAAGCAAAGGTACTCAATCGCAATCGGGTGCGGAGTATGCGCACAAATTTGTTTATGCCCCTCATCAAAACGGCTGTTCAGCCCTCATTGTGCCCAGTATTACAACCGATAGCAGGGAATATTTACCGGTTGGAATCGTAAAAGACGATACAGTTGTGTCGAACAAGGCTGCAGTAATATATAATGCGCCTCCTTGGTGTCTGAGTATTGTGGCGAGTCGGCTTCACGAGCAGTGGATAGGCAACGTTTGTGTTCGAATGAGAATGGGTTACAGCTATTCCAACACACTTGGATGGAACACTTTCCCCGTTCCCAAACTGACCGAAAAGAACCGGGACGACATGTCAGCGGCGGCGGCCGGCATTCTTCTGGCCCGTGAAACGCATTTCCCCGACACCATTGCGGATCTTTATAACCCCCAAAAAATGCCTGCAAACCTGCGCGCCGCCCATGACCACAACGACGAGGTTCTGGAACGCATCTACATCGGCCGCCGCTTCCGCAACGATACCGAACGGCTGGAAAAGCTGTTCGAGATGTACACAAAGATGACGACGAAAGTGAGCGCGTGATGTTTGAAAAAGTTGACTATACCGCACTCAACTCCCGTCAGCGCGAGAATTACAATTTCCAGAAGGTTGCTGGCGTTCTGGCCGATCATTATGGCTATAACTGTCCGCGGCTAAGCGACGACTGGCAGGGTGCAGATTTTATCGGATGCCATATCAACGGCGATATCTTTCTCAAGGTGCAACTAAAGGGACGTCTGACGCTTGACCAAAAGTATCAGGGCAAGGAGGTGCATGTCGCCTTTTTCGCCAACGATGCCTGTTTCATCTACCCCCATGATGCGTTTCTTCAAGCGGCGCTCGATCAGGGAAAGATCAATGACAGCGTGTCCTGGAAAGATCACGGTAGCTATACTTGGCCGAGTATTCCCGGGTGGGCCAAGCCATTTTTAGAAAATTACAAGGTTTAGCCGATGACTATTGCACGCGTCCCAGCCGTATCCGTCACCTATGCCACCACTGGCAAGGACCAAGCCCCAAACGAGATGGGCATGAGAGCGATGCAGGAGCGCGCTTACGAAAAGCGCGGTGAGCAATATCTGCTGATCAAATCCCCCCCCGCTTCGGGAAAGTCTCGGGCACTCATGTTCATCGCGTTGGACAAGCTACAAAATCAGGGTGTGAAACAGGCGATTGTGGTGGTGCCGGAAAAATCCATCGGATCGAGCTTCAACGATGAGCCCTTGAGCAAGTTCGGGTTCTGGGCGGACTGGACCGTGCGGCCGCAGTGGAACCTGTGCAACGCGCCAGGCGGTGATGATGGCAAGGTGGGCGGGGTCGGAAAATTTCTGGCCAGCGATGACCGAGTGCTGGTCTGCACCCATGCCAGCTTTCGCTTTGCCGTGGACAAGTTCGGGATCGCAGCATTCGACGACCGGCTGATCGCAGTGGACGAGTTTCACCATGTCAGCGCTAACCCTGACAACAAGCTGGGTGCACACTTGGGCGCACTGGTCGCCCGCGACAAAGTGCATGTGGTCGCAATGACCGGATCGTATTTTCGCGGCGATGCCGCAGCGGTGCTGTCGCCAGAGGACGAGGCGAAGTTCGATACGGTCACCTACACCTACTATGAACAGTTGAACGGCTACAAATACCTCAAGACCCTCGACATCGGGTACTTCTTCTATTCCGGCTCTTATGCCGACGACATTCTGAAGGTTCTCGACCCGCACGAAAAGACGATCCTTCATATTCCTAATGTGAACTCTCGTGAAAGCACCAAGGACAAGCATCGCGAGGTCGAACACATCATCGACGCCTTAGGTGACTGGCAGGGGGCAGACCCGGTGACGGGCTTCCAGCTTGTCAAAACGCCAGGCGGGCGGGTGTTGCGGATTGCCGATCTGGTCGACGACGAAGCTGTTAAGCGGGACCGGGTGTCCGCCGCGCTGAAAGATCCGGCGCAAAAAAACAACCGCGACCATGTGGACATCATCATCGCCCTTGGCATGGCGAAAGAGGGGTTTGACTGGATCTGGTGTGAACATGCCTTGACGGTTGGCTACCGCGCAAGCCTGACCGAGATTGTGCAGATTATCGGCCGGGCGACCCGCGACGCGGTAGGCAAGACCACTGCGCGGTTTACCAATCTGATTGCTGAGCCCGATGCGTCTGCGGAAAATGTCACTGAGGCAGTCAACGACACGCTCAAGGCGATTGCGGCTAGTTTGCTCATGGAACAGGTGCTGGCCCCGCGGTTCAATTTCACACCCAAAAGCCCGAAGAGCGGGCCGGTTGACGGGTTTGACTATGGCGAAGATGGCTACGACCCCACCAAAACCAATGTTGGGTTCAACGAGACAAGCGGCCAGTTCCAGATCGAGATCAAAGGACTGGTGGAACCGAAAAGCAAAGAAGCCAAGCGCATTTGCCAAGAGGATCTGAATGAAGTGATTACCGCCTTCGTCCAGGATAAGACCACCATCGAACGCGGCCTGTTCGATGAAGAGCTTGTGCCGGAAGAGCTGACGCAAGTGCGGATGGGAAAGATCGTGGGCGCAAAGTTCCCCAAACTTGCGACCGAGGATCAAGAGGCGATACGCCAGCATGCGGTAGCCGCTTTGAACCTGACCCAAAAAGCGAAAGAGATTGCAGTCACCAGCAAGGATGATGCCCAGGCGAGCGGCAACACCGCCCTGATCGACGGGGTGCGAAAATTTGCGATGGACGTGCGCGAGCTCGATATTGATCTGATTGACCGGATCAATCCCTTCGGCGAAGCCTACGCGATTCTGGCCAAGAGCATGAGCGAAGAAAGCCTGAAGCAGGTCGCTGTTGTCATCTCTGCCAAAAAGGTCCAGCTCTCCCCCGAAGAGGCGCGCGACCTTGCCCGTCGCGCCGTCAAGTTTCAGCAAGAGCGAGGCAGGTTGCCCTCGATCTTGTCACCGGACCCGTGGGAAAAGAAAATGGCCGAAGGTGTGGCATATCTCGTCCGCATGAAGCAGGGGGCCGCCAATGGCTAAGGAATTCACCGAAGACGACGACGCCCTGCTTGCAGAGCTTGGTGTTGAGGTCGAGGTCAAGAAAAACGTCAGTCATACGCCACGCGAAGAGCGCATCATTGCGGGCTTTGAAGAGATACTACGTTTTACTGACGAACATGGTCGGGCACCGCAGCATGGTGAAGACCGCGATATTTTCGAACGGCTTTATGCTGTGCGACTGGATCGGATTCGCGAAGTGCAGCATTGCCGCGAACTGGTTGCACCGCTGGACAATCAGGGCCTCTTGACCAGCGCCCCACAGAGTACGGCAACGGACACGGATGATCTTGACGACGACGCGCTGCTGAACGCGCTGGGGATCGAGATCGCTGCACCACCGATCACCGAACTGAAACACGTGCGCTCGACGGCCGAAAAGAAAGCCGCTGATGAAATTGCTAACCGAGACAGATGCGAGGATTTTGCAACCTTCAAGCCGCTCTTTGAGCAGGTCCAAAAGGAGTTGGACACGGGATTGAGGGAGACACGTCCGTTCGAGATGAAGGCTGAGATCGAAAAGGGACGCTTCTTCATCGTGAGTGGCCAGAAAGCCTATGTCGCCAAGAAAGGTGAGACGATCATCACCGACCAAGGCCGCACAGACGCCCGGCTCCGTGTGATCTTCGACAACGGCACGGAGAGCAGCATGCTCATGCGCTCGCTTCAGCGCGCGCTGAACAAGGACGGAGCCGGGCGGCGGATCACCGATCCAACGGCAGGGCCATTGTTTTCAGATCAGACCATCGACGGCGATGAAGCAAGTGGCACGATCTATGTGCTGCGCAGTAAATCCGATCACCCGTTGGTAGCCGAGAACCGGCACCTGGTGCACAAGATCGGCGTGACCAACATGAGCGTGGAAAAACGGATCGCCGGCGCACAGCTTCAGCCGACATTCCTCATGGCAAATGTCGAAATCATCGCGACCTATGAGCTGTACAACATCAATCGAACCAAACTTGAAAATCTGATCCACCGCATTTTTGAACCGGCGCGACTAGACGTTGAAATTATGGATCGTTTCGGGCGGCCCGTGACGCCGCGGGAATGGTTTCTGGTACCACTTTTTGTGATCAACGAAGCAGTAGAGAAGATCAAAGACGGGACAATTTCAAAATACAGTTATGATCCGAAACAAGCTCAATTGGTTGTACTTCCGTAACTGTAAACAGTTAAAATATAGGTTTAGAATATTGAACCAATTAACTGTGGCCACATTCCACCCTGAAAATCTCGAACAGAATCGTTGAAATTACCGCCAGTATTACCGACGTTCTGCAGACTGTTTTGCAATGGCAGTGCCATATTTTCAATCTCGCCGCGTTCTAGCCGATTTGCGACTCCAATCAGTTGCTCAAGCGCAGCTCTATATTCTTGTTTGGACTGTTCAATTGTATCGGTTGGTGCACGTAAACCGCTAAGTGCTCCTATAGTCATCTTGGCTTTTGACCGCAGCACACCCAATTCTGCTTCCAAATCGAACTGAATGTTGGAATTCAACAAATTTCCTTGGAGACCAAGACTGTTGTCAATAAGTTCTGATTGGGCAACCTGAACGGCCTTATAGTCGGTCGTAAGGTTCTCACTGATATCCTGACCTTCGAGATACGCATACCAAAGAACAGTAACCAAGAAACCGGTGACCGTGATGATCCAACGCGCCCAGAGGATGGCTCGGACGACTTTGTTTGACATGATCCGGCGCCAAATTGCCACCAGGGTGTCAAACCATGTTGTTTTCTCGTCAACCGTCATAGACCTCATGGCTGAATAACAGCCGTTCCTGTTGGTGTGGTTGCGTTACGCTCCAGGCCCTTCTGTAAGCCCTCTAGATATTCAGTATAGCTTGGATATCCAGATGTTGCGAAAAAGTTGACAAGCGCGTTCGCGCTAGCCTTGAGCAGAACATCATCCACTTGCTGCTGGGCGGAGTTTTCCACGACAACTTGCGCATTTGCTATCATGTCACCTGCAACCGTCAATGTGACGCCGCTCACCGCGACGATCATGAGCAGCTTCACTGCGAAGGTCGCGATACCACTTGATTCTAGCGATGCGCGACCATCGGGACTGTTGATAGTCGCATGCAAGTGCGGAACTGTCGTTATGCTGCTTTCGTAAAGGGATCGCCCTGGCTTGAGAGCTATGCCAGTTCTAAGAAAGTGCTCAATGGCGACATGCAAATCGATCATCTGACCAAGAACGAGCGCATCAAAATCGTCGGTGTGGGCGATCACGCCCGCAACATAATCGCTGTCCCGCTGGTAATCACCGTAGAAAAGCCGCAGGAGCTGGTCCTCTGCATGACCGTCAATTTTCTCAATAATACGGGTTGATCGAGCGCTGGACACGACAGATCCTGGCAGCGCTAGCATGGGCACCTTTTTCAGATTTCGAAGAGGTCGAGCGAGAAAATCCATACCCTTATAGTGATCGCGCCCACGGACTATCTGACGTGGCTGCTTTCGTGACACAAGTTCAGCCAAGAGCGCGGAGTCCGTAATTCTCTGCGCCGGAATGACTACAAGTGACCCTCCGGGGATTGTCCACAAGACTTGCTGCGCTGAATTTCTAAGCTTTGTACGGGCACCCTGCGCACCACTTTCGGCATTCAGTCCTATACGATAATGGTCTAAATCCATCGGCGGCCGCGGCTGAGCGTCTTCGCTCTGAGGCCTTTTTGCCCACTTACGCATTTCGCGCGCACGCTCTAGCATTGGGGCAATCTTATCGGCGTCTGGTACACCTTTATCGTCTTCAATTTCCAGAAAAGGTACGTCTACAGGTATAACGTTATTGTTCAAAACATTATCATAAAAGCTGTAGCGTGCACCGGGATGCACGAGAAAAACCTTCATCTTGTCGCTTAGGATACGGGTGGACAGATCAATTTTCAGGGTTGGCATTGTACTCTGCTTTTTCTGCTTCGAAACTTTGGCCAATCAGAAATGGCTAACAACGCCTGGGGTTCGGCTACTTTAGACAGTTTTATCACTCTCTAATGGTGAAAAATCAAGCAGATAGGACGTACTCCTAGTTGGAGACGTGTCGCAAAGACGTAATCCTTACAACTCTAAACCAACAAAACACCCATCAAAGATCCTGCAGCCACTGCCTTTCATGCAATGCAGCCGCTTGTCCATATTAGAGCCGACTTCTGTTACGACCCCAAGCCATTGGTTTATATTACATAATTAGGCTTATCGGCGTTAGGCGTGTACGCGCAAAGCGATAATGTCACCCTTAAGCAAAGCAAAAGTGTCACTCTCCCCACTCGGATAGCGCGAGGGAGAATGGACATGGGATGGGTGATGATGAGCGCACGTGAGTTGAACCGGATCG
>Ga0307930_1001008_pt1 | contig 22588 bp, 16 predicted proteins | sample OrgLakmetageno46_FD_203161 | JGI IMG/M metagenome (GOLD analysis project Ga0307930, IMG submission 203161) | Saline water microbial communities from Organic Lake, Antarctica - #46 | ecosystem: Environmental > Aquatic > Non-marine Saline and Alkaline > Saline | place: Antarctica: Organic Lake...
GAAGATGTGGCTGAGTCAGTGGCCTAGGTGAGCCACGGCAGCCACCACAACACAATTGTCAACACATTCATCCTTGAAGTCTATCCGGGAAAGAAGGGAGTTACTTACCTGCCCTTGACTTGCATCTAGCTCTAATACCCGGGGCCCTACGGGGCCCCCAAAAGACAACAATACCTTTCTGCTACAACAATGAGAGGCATAATAAGCACCGTGACATGTAGTATCCTCCTAAACCACTGTCCACTTGGAGTGTAAGTTGGAGCCGTGGTAGCACAGCAGGTGCTATGAAGGAACTCTGCATGTCAGTAATAGCTCGTCCTTGCCGATTAAGAGGGGACTTTCTCTCCTGTTGCCATCTGTGCGCTCCATTTCCCGAGTGTCTATACACGAGAATTTCTTGTGCGCCTGAGAAGACCACCGAGTCGAGCATTTGCACGTACATTATTTGAGTTTAACTCCATATGGCCACATTTGAGCGGCCCAGTCCTACAAATCCTTATTAAGAAGCAATACCAGTGGCGAATTAGTACATATGAAGCCCCTTTTTACTTGCAAGGAGGTATAGTTGGCTTTCGCTCACAGCTGCGAAGATTATATATCACGTCTTCTCATCTGTATAACGCCAGTCTAGTTGTCAGCCAGCATTTCCCTCGTGCCTGGTTTTGTTGTAAAAGCTCTTATATACACAACTGACTTGAATGAAAAGAGATCTAATCCACACTGCCACGCGAAGACCACAAGCTGCTCAAAATGCGCACAAAGGGTGTCTGACCTTGTTGTCACCAAATCTCATCCTCCCGTCCTTTCTGCCCGCTAGCCTCGAAGTAAACTGGTTCATATAGCATTTTTACATTCAATTTTATCTCGTAGGGTCCAACTTTGGCGAAATGCCGTCTGTAGGTCTTGGACATTAGCAGATGCCCTAGTATCAAGTCTACAGTGGGTGCAGCCGCCTGCGAACAACAACACATCAACGCGGGGTGAATGATAAACTCTGAGTGTGGCAATCGATCAAGGAAGTATGCAGACACTATATTTACAAGTTTTATGTGCTCATCTTTGACATCAAAGGCTAGTGCATTCGAAGACCGAAGAGCAAAAGGATAGCGCTTGCTGAACAAGAAGGAAATAACAAACACCAACACTTACAAAGGTCTGACGGTCTTACTACACGGATGCAGTAACTCATGGCAACCAAGTAGTCAGAGCAGTTCAAAAAATACACCAGGAAGGCTAATCGTCAGCCTTTCTGCCACTAACGCCCTCCAGGAAGGTGAGTACAGCCCGGTCGCGTGGACGAGATTTACGACAGTCGGCATGGGTCGTTCACGCAACAAAAAATAAAAACAGGCACAGCTTAAGCTATACTACATCATAGTATAACGCTCGACAAGTATTTGTGCGAACTGATTATTCGATGGTTGTGTTCTTAGGCTTTTACGCCGCAGCAGAGCTCAGCCATTTTGTGGAAATTGTGCCGAGGGTCGGGTGCCGTGCCAACAACAGTGCCAGTGTCGTCAGTAACATTTGTCCGTTGGTATTTAAGATATGGCCTATCAACGATGACATACACAGACATATAACTCCCCTGTATACAGGGCACAAGCCACATACATGATCACATATAAAATAACGATTTCGACGTGTATACATAATAAAATAACAATCGAAACATGTGTAACACATAAAACAACAACAATTAAAACATGTGTACACATAAAACAACAACAATTACAACATGTGTAATGTTTAATGTCAATAGTTACATCGATGTAACGCTATCAAAGTGACCGGTCACCGTGGGTATTTCGGGGGCGCCGAACAACAACTACAGCAGGGCCACATTCGAAATACCGACACGGAACGGAAATCGAAACAAACACAGTTTTTCCTGTTTCGTACCGGCGAAACACACCAACACACTGAACTATCCACGCGCGATGTTCCGTGTTTCGCTGTTTCGCAGGTCGAAACAAGAACACTCGGAGCTCGGTTTTGCTTCAGATATTAGTGGATTATGCGTCTTTGTTTCGTACCATCGCTCCCTGGAAGTTCATAATCTTTTATATGCAAATTATGGTTGCTTTGGTTTTAATTCGCCTTCGCTGTCACCGTCCAGGCTTGAGGCTTGAGGTGTCATATTTATTGACGTATTTAGGTCAGTTTAGTGACGTATTTTAATAAGCCTGCAGCCGAGCAAGCAGCCGAGCAGCCTCCTGCATGCAGCGCATGCAGCCTAATAGTCCGATCGTTGACAAGACGCAGTTCGAAAGCGCCGTGTTGGCGCGATAGCACTTTCACTCATGGAGATATTTTTCAGTTGTAGAGCCTCATTACAGGTCGAGAAACCGTCCCGCTAGCTCATGCATACTAGTACGTACTTTTCTATGTCCCGACCATTCGCGCTATCGGCCGTAGCGGCTGGAACAGCTATAGTGGCGTACTTTTTATTACGTAACCGACGGCGAACGTTGATGAAGAGCAAGAATGAAAGCCCAGAGATAACCGTTTCAAGTTGTGAAGACCAAGGTGTTACTCTTATGGCGAATGAAGCATCACTAGCACCTCTCGAAACGTCACCTCCTGCAGCTCCTCAGCTGGTTGCGGCTCCAGACATATCAGTTCCTGGGGCAATATGGGCTAGGTGTCGGTGCTGCGTTGCCCCATTCCCTGTAGGTAATTTGTCTGGACCTTCTGGCGCGCACGAACTTGAGCCGGGTCTAAGTGGCACCTTTCAGCAAGTTCAGCTTACTGGTTTGATCGACACGCATTCACACGCTCATCAGGAGTTGTCTCTAGAAGTGCACTCAATGACGCAGCAGATTTTGCCCTCAACTGCAAGGCTGTCGGGCACTATTGTGATGGCTGTTAGCGAAGTTGAATGGCCAGCCGTACTTGCTTTCACGGGCCACAGTGGCGCAGTTGTCGACGGTAATGGCAACCCAAACGCTAGTGGCGTCAGCGTTGTTGATGAAGCCCACGCTGGTGCTACTACGCTAGTGCCTGGCTTAGGCGTGCACCCTTGGTATGTGCACGAAAATTCACCTGGTTGGCTGTCCCGGTTACGAGCCAACCTGGTGGCTCACCCCAGCGCTGTAGTGGGTGAAATTGGCCTCTGCAAGTGTGCCAAAAATTTGCGAGGCCCAGGCAACAAAGCCAAGCATTGGCCGCTGCAGCTAGAAGCCTGCTCGCTGCAGCTCGAATTAGCAGCGGAGCTACGGCGGCCAGCCTCCGTTCACTGTGTACAGGCCCACGGTGGCCTCGCGACCCTGTTGTCAGCGCTACTGCAATCCTCAACGGGGACTCCAGCCCGCGAGGAAAACAAACACCTTGCTGAAGAACAAACAAGTATAAGGAACCCACGAACCGTAGAAGCCGCGGCGTCCACAAATACTAACGAAGCAACCTCGCGAGAGGAGTCAGCTTTGCCATTGCCAGACATACCCATATGGCGCCGGCTACCCCCTGCAATAGCCCTCCATAGTTTTAGCGGCAGCGTTGGACAATTGGCAAATTTTCTCGCCCTGGAAACTGCAGCGGTCCATAATTCCTCCAAGCATAAAGCTAAAAAGGCAGGGGGTAAGAAATCGGCAGCACAGCCAGGCACTCCAGCTCCAGTTGAAGCTGCGCCGCCACACACCACTTTTTACTTTGGGTTTTCTCACACCATCAACGTTGGAGCCGGGCAGGTCGCGTCTACCGCGCTCTTGGCGACCATTCGCGCAGTGCCTGACGACCGCTTGCTCATCGAATCCGACGAAGTGGGTGGTGTGTTATCAAACGAGGACGGTGCCTTAGGACGTTGTGCTGGCGCCATGGTGCGTGCAGTGCAGTTGGTGGCCGACGCAAAGGGCTGGAGTTGCGAAGAAGCTGCGGCTCGGACGTCAGCCAACGCCCAAAGATTTCTTAGTGCTGGGCATGTGCAATGCGCCTGCCCATCCAGTTCGGCTACTTAGTCCGAGATATAGGCTGCTTTATTGGGGCTCTAAGAAACGACTTACTTTTCTATTTCGCAATTCAATAATCCATTCCCATTCCCGATTTCTGATAATTTCTTTGTAATATAGGAATGTGCATGGCCTTTCTTGCTTATGGAAGTATTTAATTTTTTGAAATAATTCTTTTTCTGCCAAGAGAATCTACCTACGTTCGTTGTTTTTTATTGTTTCCGCCCACCCACCCTGGATTGTTATCTGATATTACCGGAGAGAAAGGAAGCGAGGGAGGCGGCGAACCCCCCTCGCCAGTCGCGGGAGCCAGGGAGAAAATCCCCTCGGCGCTCGGCGAACTTGACTGTGGTGGGGCTTTGGGACCTGGGGAGAATCCTCGGGCCCAAGCCAAGCCTATTTCTGGATCGATTGCACTAGGCAAAACAAAAACGGATTCATAAGCATGCTACTGTACTGTCTGTAGTAAAACACGAAAAAGACCGAGCAAAGCTAGAAACATATTTGGGTCGACAACATTGCGTATCTTTAGAATTGTATGTCGCCCGTGCCTCTTGGCCTCCTGGCTCGTGGCCTCGCCCCCCTTCTCCCCGAGGGTCTCAGCCCGTGTTCAAATCAATATCTTTACGATATCATTGTAAGAACAAGGCAGAATGCGATTATTCTACGTTCAAAACTGAACCGTGGAGAATATTTCTTGGGTTTAATCGCAGCATTCCTCCTCTAGGTACCTTGCAATCAGTATTTAGGGTAGATGTCATCTTTGACCTCGTTCGGAGCCTATAAGGCTCGGCTAGCTTCAGCTCTCGGTCTCCCACTTCCTGATATTGCTCGGATTGGCATCAATGACTTGATAGAACAGGCCCGCAATGCTCCACGCCCCTTACCAAGCCTGTCAACGGGCGGTGTAGAATTGTACGATAGCCCACAGCACTACGGTGCACCGCATTACGGGGGATTTCGAAGCGGCATCAACCCACCGCTCTCACGCGCGGAATTTGTATCACACTTTTTGTTTTCGCCAGACGGCTTCCCTGAGCTCCTCAGTGCCTTCGATTACCTACGCACGCCAGGCCGCCCATCTGATCAAGATTTCGCCTACAAGCACGATGCGAATGGAGTGCCAATCCGATGGGTCTCACAAGAAACCGCGCTTCTTGTCTTTTTGAAGCGGATGCGAATAGTAGATGGCGATGCAGTTATGCTGCAGCCATTTTTTGGTAGAACTATCGAGTGGATATCAGATGTTTTCGACGCTGTCTCTCTCTTCATTTCTACACGATGGGTCCCGACCAAAATACAAGCTCTTGACTGCCGCATTTTTAATTGCTTCCGATTGAAGGACTACGAAGAATGCTTGTGGAGAGCTGGGCTGCGCATTAGTTGCTGTGCTGGATTTGTTGACAACCTAAGCCACAGCACAAGGAGACCTGGCACAGAAAGTAATTTGAATGCGAAACTGCAGAGTGTCTTCTTCAACAGTGCAGACAAGGTCCCCAATTATGAGTTAGTCACCTTCCCAGACGGCATCATTGGGCGCGCATATAGGCCTGTTGTGGGGCGGCACTACGAAGTGTACCGAGCGCGAAAAAGGCGCTTGGTTGAATTTGTTCGTGGTGCGCTCCGAGGCTCCAGACTCTTGGGGGATAAGTCGTACCTTGGCTTTGGATTACGGATACGGCACCCGCATGCTGCTTCGTTGCCTGATTCCTCGGAGGCGCAGTTCAACACGCACATCTCCTCTTGTAGCACCGAAGTGGAAAACGACATTGCAAGCATTTTTGAGCAATTCGTATTTCTTCAATGCGACATGAACCGTGAAATGCAGCACCCAGAAGCATGGTTCGAGAAGTTCGAGATGGCCATTTTCATGCATAATGTCCATACATGCGTTACACGCAGTAGCGAGACAGCGCTGCGCTTTGGGATGCCTCTACTTCCCCTTCGCCGATACCTCTCGTAGATAACTAACGAAACCTGGTTGCATTTAGCACGCCAGTGCCCTTCTTTGGTTCTTTTTTGTTTTTTTTTGCGTAGAATATAGCAGGAGCTCCCCTCCCCTTGGCCTTTCTTTCCCTTAATTCATTACGAGTAGAGCTGGCCTTCTTATAAATATAAGGCACATTTGGCTGTAATCCGGGTATCTTCGTGCCTCGAGGCCCGTGCGACTAAGTTCAAATAAGATATCTCAACTCCTACATGGGAATTACTGCCTGGATGGAAAATGGTAAAAGGCAAGAGAGGCAAATTGCGGATCCGGATCTCCCTTATTCCTTATATTCTCTCATATATGGGCACTTAGCCATGTGAAATAGTCGATAATACAGCGACTTGGGTACTTTCATAGAAACACCGGGCTCTTAAGGAACAACGAGTTCGTAGGTAAATTTGTCTTCTTCTGTTTGCACGATCAAATGGCCCGTCGTGCCGCTCTTTCCGCCACCTTTGTACACCACAGAAAATTCTTGCGGAGCCCCCCCGCGGCGCTCCAGGGTTCCTGTTTGAGGCGTCACCTCGAAGTTACCAACTGTTTCCTCACTGAAATCCGCGAAAAAGTCCTGAAGGTGACGTGTTTGAGGATTCGAAAGGTAAATGAGGTTAAACACTCGTTTTTTTGTGAATACTCAAAGATTCTACTGCCGCAAATTTGTTAGTTTTGAAAGTTGTACACGCAATAAAAGCAAGAGTGTTGCCCACCTCGTAGCCCATGCCGCCATTCGAGACTGACACGAAGAGCGTCTTGCCCGAAGATTCGTAAGACAAACTGCCTTCCAGGCTGCCTGGCGTCGGAGTGAACCATTTCGGAGCCGAAGTCAGCGCTTGGCGACCACCAATGGTCCACGAATCAGTCGTCAGCAATTCATCAAGCTTGTTGCCTGCTTCTTTCTTAGTCATGCCTTGGTCGCCTAGCCCATGGCTGTTTTCGTCACCGTCTTCAAAGTAGTCTCCCGTGTCGGTTGAGCCGTACTAGATTAAGGAGGAAAGCAATGCAGCAGGAAAGGGCTAGGGTAGTGACCAGAGATATCCATGATGTGTTCGGCGAACATATTGAACCCAGTACATACCTCATTCGTCATACCGTCGCCCTTGGGTTTCCATGCGGTAAATCCAAGTTGTTCATCTAAGAATTTGATGTGCACGAGGCAAAGAATGGGAATAAGTACAACAGTTATACTTCAACCGTTGCCTGCGACAGTAAACACCCTACCTCGAGGGTCGCTTTTCACCACAGCCCGGGCTCGAGCACCAATGGAAGAAGTTAATGCTGGCGCGAACGCATCAGCGCTGGCCGCCAAAGCGACCGCTAACACGATGGAGCGTGACATGTTGAAGCACTTGAAGGATGACGATCATGGTGACTAAACGAAAGAAAGAAGATAATACAGGGAAGATTTAACTTGTCTTGTCCTCTCGTCTTTCGTGTGGGGTTGACTCGGCAGCTCGGCAGCTCGGCGCACGAGCTGCCCTAAGAGAGGCCCGCCGCTCCTATGGGCGCACAAGTGGGTTGAAGCTGCTTGCCTAAAGGTGCAGAGCAAATATTTACCGTACACGCGAGGCTTCCCAAAGAACCAGCACGGCGAATTAATGGCGACAAAAATGTGGTGGTAACCGCTCAGAGTGGCCCATTCAGCATGGTCTTAGGATGGATGAATGAGCTAAGTAGACATCACTTCCTCTATGTCCTCTTCGTTCTCGTTCCCGCCCTCCCGCCCTCTCTGCTCTATCCTCTCAACTCTTAATCGTCAATCGCTATGACTAAATTTTTAGTTCTATTCGCTCTATATGGCGTGATGATTTTTATCGGATTTTATTGGCATCTCAGCGCTTCCCCAATTGCGAATTGCACACACGCGGTCCAAGCGGAATTGATATGAAGCAAGAAGCGCCGCGAAAAGAAGAGATCGCTTGAGGGACTTCGTTGTAGTCCCCTCCACTGCAGGCGGAAACTCTTCTTTTGAGCTGAACTCTCAGAGCGCCTGATTAGCTTCTTAGGTTAAGTTTGAACTGTTTTGCTTTTCTTCTCTACCTGTTAGCCTTCTAATCCCGGCCCTTCGGGGCCTGTCTCAAAAGAAGAGAACATGCGTTGTCTTATTCAAAACGGCCCAGTTAAGCATCCCAAAAGAGCTATCAAAGATGAAAAATTTCTAGAGCTAAGGTTTTAAGAATGTTAACTCTAGTATAATAAATGCACACTTGAAAAAAAATGCAGGACCGATTCAAGGCGAGCTATGCGCTTGCTTCGCCAGAAATGCGCCCTATTTCCAGGATAAGCCGTTGCCAAAAGAAGTAATCACGACAAGAATTGCCATTAAGACTACCTTGATGATCGTGAAGGTGCATTGCTGCCGAAAATTCTAGCCGTAGAGAGCCAAGAACAGCCTGTAGGAGGACTTTCTTTAGTACGAAGCCACAGCTGCAAACCATGTAATGCAAGAGGATAGTCTAGTGGTTTGTTTGGTAGAGTTTTTATACCATGTCGTTTATGTAAGGTTTTGGGGGCTCCTGGGGCTGTTTTCAAATCTTTATGTTTCGCACTTGGAAAGCCTACTGCATAAATGCCGTAGATATCATGGGCGTGGAAACAAATGCAATCATCGTTGAGGTCAATATCTTAATTAGAAAAAGAATTTTTGCTTCGCGCATTATTATTGGCAGCTAGCAGGAGCACTGGGATAAATTAAAATGGACTTCTTCAGGAACAGAGGTTGAATAATATCAAAGGCATCAAAGGGCCACAATAATCTCGTAAGAGGGGCAGCTACTTGGGTGCTGCTACAGTAGTCGCATGTCGGTTCGATCGGGATTAGATTAGATTATACTCCCCAATTGCAAAGAAAGAACAACAAATAGCATAAAGCTGCGTTTTGATGAATCCTCCAGAACAAGTCTGACTGGGCTGAGTGTCCTTTTGCGCAATGTAATATTCATCTTTACTCCCATGAACCCTGTAGGATCAATTCTCGGAAGAAGGCATAGGTTTCGATCGGGAATGAGCCCACTAAAGGATCCCATCGACTGCTAAAATCTCAAATGGATAGCATGGCTTCGCTCTTTTGTCTTTTTCACTGGGCTTGGAGTTGCTTAAAATTGTAATTTGTTTCTGCGCGTACGTGTAATTGGTAAAAAAAATAGAATTCCAAATAGGCGAATATTGGATTTCTGCCCATTATTTTAAATTTATGAAAATTCAAGCAGGAGCAGCCGAGGTTTAGCCTGCGCGCTTTGAAAACTATAGGATAATGGCGCTGAGGCTAATGGATTTTCATGAGCAGCTGGGAGCTGGGCTCTTGCCGATATCTTGCGCCTCCCAAATCTCCATTGCAGCGGTGGAATCTTCAACCTTTGACAATCGTGAATTGCCAAGGAAGTGCTGGCTCAATTGTCGCCCACAGAGCGAGGTATCGTGGCTGCGTAAACCGACCCGTGCAAGCCCGTGTTGGGGGAACGCACCCAGGCTTTGGACTCGTGACCGCGCGCGAGGTCCTTCCAGGCCGTTGCGCTCTGCACCGACCGCCGGGCAGTGGCCAAGTCACGGTTGTACACTCGGCCTTCGTAAAAAGGGGCCCGGCCGCCTTCCTGGGTCCCGTAATCGAGCAGCACGGCCGGCAGCTGCCGCTTCACCTGAGGTCCAACCCAACTTCCCCGTGGAGCAGGGGCACCGGTGACGCTTCCCGTGGAATTGCCCTGCATGGTGCTTAATGCACCGTCTCCACCTGCCGTGCTGCGCATTGAAGCACCAGCTGTTGTTTGCGGTCTGGAAGGTCCTGCATGGCGAGTTACCGTAGCGCGGCCTTCTCGGCTCACCCCCGCTCGCCGCCCCCCACCAGCACCAGGCCCTACTTCGCCGCGCTGCCGCACGCCTCGCACCGTGGGGGCCATCGTTTTGCTGTGCTGCCATTGGCCCTCGTACGCCTCCGCGTGGTCCGACTCGTAAAACGACGCAATCCGGTACGCGGAAGTGAACGCGGGGCTGCGGCTGCCTGTGTCGTCGCGCGAGGCAGAAGCGTTCGCGCTGCTGCTGCTGCTGCTGTTGTTGTCGCTGCCGTTGTTGTTTGAAGTCGTGAAAAAAGAGTCGTCGTCCCACCCCGCAGGCGCAGCGCGTGTTCCCGTGAAGTTAAACCCCACAGGTGCAGTCGAGGGCCGGCCCTGAGGTGCGCCGCCCAATCCTACGGCACGCGCAGCCTCGTAGGGCTTGCCCTCGAAGCGGCGCGGCGGCGGCGTCAGCGGCTGCTTCATGCCAGCTAAAGGGCCAGGCGCTGCCGAAGGCACCAAGATGCGCTTCATTTGGCTGCTACTCGTCAGTTGCGCTTTGTTCTCGGCCAGGTACAAATCTCGCACGTACAGCGGGAAGTTGCCCTGGTAAGTCTTTTCGTCCATCGCCGTGGCCATTGCAGCGTCCACGTTCTCAGTGAGCGTCGCGTTGGGGTTGAAGTGCGACAAAGTCCCGTCGGGGCCGTCGTCGCACTCTTTCCACGCGCTGTCCAAAGCATAGCCTGCAGCGGCGTCGCGGCCGCCCGGGTTCTTGGGTAACCGCTCGAGTTGGTTCTGGTTGCGGCTCAAGATGTTGCTAAGCAAAGCGCGCTGGTTCGCCACTTGAGCAGCTTCTTCTTCTACGGTGGACGCTTGGCTCACGCCTGGCCCCTCGGTCGAGCGCCGCATGGCCACAGCCGTGGTGGCCCGCTGTGTTTCGTCCACGGATGCCTGGGCGCCCGCTGCTGTGGCGCCGAAGAGCGACACTTCGTCCAGAGTGCCGTCTTGGTCGCGGTCGCAGGCATGCTTGTTCCAGACCACAACGTTCTGCCGAGGCGGCGCACCGGGAAGGTTTTGCTTTCCGAACACCTGCGGTGGCGCGTGGTTCCAAGCTGGTTCGCCCAATTGCCGCACGACTCGATCGGTGGGTGGCATCACTTTGTTGTGGCTCGCCTTTTGCCACTTGTCTCGAGCCTCCACGTCGTCGCCTGAGAAGGTTGTGCACAGAGGCCGGAAAAAGGAAGCCAGGATTAAAAGGTCAAGACTAACGATTCATAGCAAGCTTCAAAGTGCTATGAATACAAAACGTCCGAATTATAGGATCAACAAGTGCTAGCATGTGCTTGGAAGCTTGACACTAGATGTTGAGAGCAAGGTATCCAGAGCCACTCGTGAGTATTTCCCTCATCATGAATCGCTCGATGAATGAAGTACGTGCTTGGATTCACCTTGCCCGCCTCGATTGTTGTACATCGGTATTGATGTACGCACAAAGGCTCCAGTTCTCGGCTTGTGGCGACGAGAGGGCGTTTCGGGGCGCTCCCCGACTTTCGGTGTGATCTCCCGGCCAGTGAGTCCCGTAGTGCGCCCTGCTCCTGTCGCGGCACGAACCCGGCCGCTAAGCGAAGGAGGACCCATGCTGTGAAAATTGAATCACCTTCTGCGTGAATATAGAGTGAAGTCGGCTCACCGCGTCGAAATCGTGCACAATTTAAATGGTTTGAGGATGATACAGCATGGCGTGGTATTTTCAAGTCCTGCACAACAACTCGAACGAAGCAGCGCTAACCTAAAATACGGATGACGTGAACAGTTCCGTATATTAATTTCTCCCTGAACAGCAGAACATCAATAATGAGGGGGCGAGGGCACAGGGCAGTGAGAACCAGATAAATATACCAAGCGCAGCAAAATATTTGAACTCTATGCATTGATTTTAAGCTAAGCGACGTGCTTGAGCTCCATTATCAGACCTGAGGCCTGGAGCGATAACAACAACTTCTTGCTACAGGCATATTCCGTATTTCAAAAGTACTATATTAGTATGATGATTTTAAAAGCACAGGGAGAGCATAGCAGGAGAGAGAGTAAGACGATGAGAAAGAGAAGCCATAGTAATTAGTATTGCTACGGCATTCGGCTGAACCGTCAACGAGCTTTGTAGTTACGAGGAATATAAGTATCGCTGTGGTCAGCTTGGAGGTTATCAACAGCAATCGCTAATCCTTGGAAGTTGCGTACAAAATGAGGAGTCGGCTAGTTTTTAGAGACAGGAACAGCTCATCAGGTGCTCTCCTCGCACGGGCACTAAGCTGGTTGACCTTTCTGTGGATCGCTGCACCGACTTACAGTGCTTCACCCAATCAATTTGATGCTGCACACCCATTTCGAAGCGTATCGAAGTGGCTTGTGCAGACTCGTCCAATAACTAGCACAGACTCTGGTTTAAGTGACCCAAGCCTAGAGCCCACTGAAGAAGCAGTGAAGCGCGCACTGCTTTTACTTTCCAAGACGCAGCTCTTCACCAAAGGAGTCGATGGCGCTGCGCACCATGTGTCCGCGCGTGCAGGTGGGTCGGCTAGCCGCAGCAACATCACGGCAGAACTTGCGAAGCTGCATGCAATGCAGGCCACTGCTGCCTCGGCACCCAGCAACACTGCAACTGGCAGCGCTGCTCATAACCGCAGCAAGACCACACAACCCAGCGGCGTTCCAAAACCGAGCGCTGCGGCGGCAAAACTGGTTCACAAAGCACGTGTAGCAACGCAGGCTTTTCGAGCTGCGGAGCTGATTGAACTCGGGCGAGATGTCATGCGAGTTTACCAGGATGCGCCAGTGGCTGACGCAGCAGCAAAGACCAAGGCTCATGCGGAGGCTCAGGTTTTGCAGGCGGATGCTGTTCTCTTAGCGCCGCCACTGCGCCTTCCTGTGTTTTTGGAGGATGGCAGTGAGGTAGGCCACTTGTGCGTGCTCCTGCTGCGCGATACTCGTGCTGACGCTGCAGCTGCAGCAATGGCGGCGACTGCTGCAGCTGCTAACGGAGTCACTGAGGCTAGAACACCCGGGCACATTACACTGGTGGTGTGCGATTCGCTAGAAGGGGCTTCTCTGTTGAGTGCTCTTTCCGAGTCTCCATCGTCGGTGTCTTGTCGGCCTCGTCGCCCCCTGCACACTGGAAGCCCTCTCAGAGCTCCTAAAAGAACATCCTCCGCTGTTCCGGGGACCGACATGACGAAGGCTCCTGTGGCGGCAACTGTGCTGCGGTCAGCTCTTGCAGTGCAGCGCGAAGTCTTACCATCATTGGACTCTGCACTGAAGAAGATCAAGGGATTGTCTGATACAAATTTGGATTCTTCTGAGGCAGTTGACCAAAGTAGCCGACTGGCCTGCGAGACAGGCAACAAGGTGGTGTTGCAATGCGTGGGTCACTCGTTTTCCGGATCCGTTGCAGCGCTGCTCTCTGGCTTGCTTGGTGGCACTTTAGATGATCTGGAAGATGAGGCCACTCAGCGAAATCATGCAACAGCAATGGAAGGCGCCGAAGGAAGCAATGCACCCACTATCCGGGCGGGCGATCTTGCGAACTCCTTGGCTGGTCCCGTGAGTTGCGTGGCACTAGGGCCTTGCCCCTGCGCGGGGGCTGATTTGCCGCTGCCGAGCTGCGCCTCTCTCGTGCTCGGAGACGATTTGTTCGCGAGGTGCTCGCTGCAGTCCTTGGCGCGCCTGCGCGTGCGGGTCGCGAACCTGCTAGGCTCGTCGGACCAAAGCGCCGTGGGAGCTGCAGCGAGGATGGGCTCCGCGCTGCTCGGAGACGCCGTCGGGAGCACTTGGAAGAACCTTCGCCAGCGGAAAGCGCCATCGACTTCTGCGAAAGCACCCCCAGCGGCGTCTAGTGCTGCTGCAGGCGGTGACAAGCTGGGCAAGGACACCGCCCGGACGGTGAAATGTGCTGCCAAGGGCGAAGGCGAGGGCGTGGATGTTGACGAAGAGGATGGCACCACTACAGACGAAGCTGCAGCGCTGCTGTGCCCTGGAGTGGTTTACTTGCTGAAGCCACGCGCTAATGGGGCACTGGGCGTGATAACTACCAAGAAGGGTGGCCTCGCGGAGTCGGTGCTCATGCAAATGCACGACATGCTTCTCTCTCAATCGATGCTCGCACACCACTGCCTCGAGGCGTATATTCAGGCCTTCGACTTGATTTGAAACGCGGTGAGAGCCAAATACTCAGTTGCCATGAGTTTGAATTTTTGTATGCCGACTTAGAGCGCCGTGCCATTCTCACTTGGCCAATGGAAGTAGAAAGGTTGAAATATAACTAAAGTGGAAGTGCAAAAGTGATGCGCAATGGCGGCCTAGGTCAGCCTAGATCCCTTATTCCTTGGGTTTAGGAAGTACGTTAAAAGTGAAATGCGCCGTGCCATTGCCAATGCCATCATTCAAACCCCCACCGAATCTGCTATTCCCTTGTTTTAATCAAATCCATATTGTACATTGCCCGATGTGAATGGCATAGGCTCCTTATGCAGATATAGATAGATATAGGGATAGGGATAGGGGCCCGAGCTCCCTATACCCTATAAGTGTTTTATGTTTTGGCATGAGACACGAGCCCTAAACTCCAAAGCTCCAAAGAACCGGACTTCGGACTTGAAACATAGAGACCTAGGAGCTAAGATCCAGCAGGCCCAAATGGAAATAAACAGCAATATAACATCGACTAGAAGAGGGGCTAATCAGGCACGAATTATTGAGTGGCCATATATATGGTCGTCTAAGAAAAAGCGAAGGGAGGCTGAACATTTCTCAGCGCTATTTTGCTTACGGCTTCTTCGCTGGTTCATCGCGAAACCACTGGAGCGAGCCAGTCCACGCTTGAGGAGGCGGCTCAACTGTGTGACCTGAGAGTGGTGCTGGGACAAATGAGAGGGCGTCCGGTTGTTGCACCGCCAGTGGGTCTGTATCTTCGCCCAACCAGCTATCAAGAGGCTCCAGAGGCGGTTGGGTTGTATTGCTCGGCGAAGGCAGTGGTTCACTGAGCGTCCGTGCGAGCCCTGAAGGCAAACTCGAAGGAAGCGAAGCACAATTGTAACCGGCGAGTGACTGCGGCTTCTCGGTGGCTTGCAAGGAAGTCTGTCTCCGAAGCGACGCTGGTGGTGGTGCAGCTGAGAAAGAAATGTCATGCGATCCTCCATTTTTGCGCGACACAAGGATGGGCACATCCGCTTTGGTTTTCCCACGGCGTTTCAGGTCTGCTTGACCACCTTTTCCTGCCCAGAAGTCCTCATAGTTTGCTACAGCCTCCTCATAGGCTGCTTCGAAAGGACGGCCGAACTGCTGCCCGAGGGCACTGTAAAACGCTTCAGAAAACTTGTAGGCTTCCTGCGAAACGCAAGTCAAGGAGTACGCATACAAAATAACAAGACGAAGGTGTGAAACTTCAAAAATAAAAAGAAAGCTTATAAGTAACAAAGTGCTAGACAGCTAATCGACAAAGTCGGAAAAAACAAGCAGCAAATAACACAAAAGATTCTCCGTGTAAAAGTGAACTACATTATCGTTGATTGAACCGCTCCATGCCACCACTGCAACTTCGGGGAGCCGGCGATTGATGTTCACGGCATAGCTCTCGGTGTAGCATGCGTTCAGAAACACGCCTTCGAGCCTGGTACAATTCGACAGCGCCTCAACGAATGCGTCCACCGACGGTGTCGCCGGCCACTGCACTTCTTCGCCATGGGCCTTCTTTTCGGAGTACTCTTGAAACACCAAGGGGCATGAAGCTTGCGCCGATGCGTTGGGATCCTCCGAAGGCGTCCGAGCATGCCCTGAGAAGGTGATCCACCTCGGAGAATAATTGCGCTTGGGCTCATCTTCGCTGTCGCCAACACCAACGAGGTAATCAGCCACATCCTTGGGGAAGCGCGCGGCAGGAACCACCTCAGCAGGCCGAATAGCCGTTAAGAGCCGTTTGATTTCACGCGCGAGAGGAAGGTCATCAAGCCCCTTTCCGGAAGCGGCATCTTTTCTCGGCGCGCAAAAGAAGGCCAAGAGCTCAACGTCTGGATCCCAAGGCTGCGATCTCAGTCGATCTTCACCGCGCGAACGGCACGTGCTGCAGAGGTTCTCGAGCAGCCCCACCACACTCGCTGACGAAATATGGCCACTCCCTGGGGATGGAAAAGAGGGTGCTCCGAGTACACTATTTCCAGGGTCACTGTTGCTGCGATTGTTACCATCATAGGCGTTGGCTCGCGCTGGCCACATGAGCACACGAAGAGGCACTTGCTTGGGGGGCGGCGGGCTGTGTGGCGTCACCGACCGCCGTAGAGTGGGCGAGCGCTGCGAAAACTGACCTCCGTCGGGCGTCTTCGGTGAAGGCGTTGGAGTTCGCCTATCCAATGCAAACGGGGATTCGAACGCTGCACCAGGAATTCGTGGCGGTGGTGGAGGCATGCCACGGCGCGGCAATGGACTCGCAAGCACTGGGCCAGAAGAGTTGATTGGAGAGGCACCAGAGCTCTTTCCTTGAGCCTCCACCTCAGAACGCGCAGCAGCAGCACTTGTGTCCGTGCTGGCAACGTTACTTTTGCTCGAGGACCGTTTCATTTTGTGGCCCGATTCATTGGAAGTAGGCTCAGGAGTACCAGGTGTAAACGGTCGCGGCGACGAAGAAGTCGTTCCGTCCACTAGGGATGCAGAGGGCGCACGGTGAAGGCTGGGCACGGCATGGTTTACGAGAGCAGTTGCGAGGGCCATGTCGCTGTCGAGAGTCGTGCGCTGAGTGATGCTCACAGCGTGGCGCAAAAGCACTGAATGTGAGTTCCCCAGCCCTAATTGTCGGGCGGCAGCTGCAGCCAGAGCGGCAAGCAAGCCACGCACAGCAACGGTGGCTGCTGGCGGGCTCCACCACTCATAAGCTGCAGAGGGGAGGGACGACGCAGTCGATTGAGTCGAAGAATTCGATGCTGCAGACGAGTAGTGCTTTTGCGCTGAGAGTGGTGTTTGTAACTCGACTGTGGCTGTACTGTCTCCAAATTCAACTTCAACGAGCCAACTGAGGACTCCTCGGAAGCTATCTTCTTCGCCGTCATCAACTTCTTTGGAGTTCTGCCTCTTCAGAATCTGCCTTTCTTGTCGCTTTTTCTTGCGCGAAAGGGACACGGCAGCCACATCATGATCTCGATTTTCTAAAAAGCTGTGGGATGCAGTCTCACGGACACCACTTGCAGCTTCTTTTGCTTCCGCTGCGACAGAACTGAAGAGAGGCGGCGGCAAAGGTTTTAGTGAAGGCGAAAGCTCTTTGATGGTAAAGCGCGCGTTGAGCTGAAGTGCGGGGCCCACGTAGGGCACTGGTGACTCCGATTGTGTCAGCCATCCATGCATCGCGATGTAGGTTGGCTTCCCACTTTGGTACGATTCATGGCAGTTGGTTTCATTACCTACAGCAGCATCTGTAGATCCGCCGGGTGACTTCCCACTTTGATTCGACGCATGATCATCAGCTGCAATATCTATAACAGCATCTACAGATCCGTTCTTATGCACTGCTTTAATGGTAGCCACCGCGAGGCGGTTGTTGGAGTCTTCGGCAACACGGCGCATATAATTAGTGAGCCTAGGCCAGGCTTCGCCTCCCACAAGATGCAAGTCTAGATGTAGACCCTCAGTAGAAGAAGGTGCCATGGTGAGAATTCCTTCAATAGAACAAAACTTCGAGAATGAAGCTGTAGAGGCATCGGAGAGATTCTCGCTGGACGCACCCGAGTGAGTACGGTTCAAGCCTGGCACAACTGCATGCAGGAGTGGCGCAGCGCAACGGCTACGCAGCCGGCTAAGTTTAGTGAGTACGCCGTCAGAGGCAGCCAGAACTTCTGCGCTTTTGCGGTGCTTCTCGAGAAATGGTTCAACCAATTTCAAATCCGTTAAATACACTTGAAGGGCTGATGGTGACGTAAATGCTGAGATCGGTGGACACAATTCCGGGCTGTTGTGGCCGACAAGTATTTCCAAAGGCCTTAAAATTTCTTGAGGAGATTTGGAGGAGGGCTTGGAACAGCCTGTAACTCGAGCTTTCCATGAGTTATCTGGCTCAACAGGCGGTGGCACCTCGAGGCAGGTAACATCGAAGGTGTCCAAATCAGTGAAGACGCGAATCTCATTGCTTTCGAGGTCAAGGCGCACTAGGCGCGGACATGACAGTATACTTAGGGAGCAGTCAGCCAACTCGTTGGAACTGGCTACCACCTCTTCGAGATATGGGAATATTGTAGAAGGCGACCCACGACCAGGACCGACAATCGGGTCCAGTGACTTGAGTTGATTGCCACTGACGTCGAGGCGCCTTAAGGTTTGGCCAAGCAACACGAGGTCTGCATTTAGGACTCGTAAGGCACAATCTCGAACGCAGAGATCTTCAACTCTGCTTTCACTAAGAACCACGTGTGGAATGCAGCCCAAGGCTAGACCCTCAAAACTGAGTTTTTTCAAGTGATTTAGAGAGGCAAGCGGCTGCCATGGAGCTGCTGAAAAGCCCAAGCTGGTTCCTGTGGCAGCATTTTGTGTCATAAAATTGTCAAGATTGAGTTCTCGGAGTTCAAGTAAGTAACTTATTGCTTCTAGCACGCCCTCAGAATAACTGAAAGAATTACGCGCCAAGGAGAGTCGATGAAGCTTCGGACCGATGAGAGACACTTGGTTCGCAGTAATTAAAGGGACTTCTGTACATTGCGCTGCGCTGCTATTTGCAAGCACAGGCATGGCTGTTATGTTGTTGCCGGTAAGGTCAAGATACTTCAGCTCAGGCAAAATTAAGAGCCACAAAGGTAAACATCCACCGATCTGATTTCCACTGAGGTCTACTGAAGTGAGAGCGTTGAAGAGATCCTGCGATTTGATTGAAGAAGATCGAGGCATATGCGAAACCTTCGTGCTCGAAGGCATTGTAACGTTGTTACCTTTTAGCTGCTTTCCTTTCTTGCCTTTGCTTTCTTTGGCCTTTATTGATTCCTGCGGATGAGGCAGCAGCGGCATTGATGGTTGTCGTTTGATAAAAATCGCTTCCGGACGTCGGCGGTCTCCCGGCGGTAACATCCGACGATTATTAATGGCATCTGAACCGTCCCTGATAAAATCTTCAACTAGGCCGCTCGGACCCCACATTCCTTGCATATGCCCCAAACTGTCTTCCACGGCTGTCAAATTGCGGTGAGCCCATGGCAACACATAGCAAACCTCCACGTCTGAAAATACTGATTGGCCGCCATCATTTTGCGAAGGCACGGCCGCACGGACGGGTATTACAGGAAGATGTACATGAGTTCCACAAGCCGAGCTATTGAGCTCAGCCATAAACATCCCACGGTTTTCCGTGCGGTCTAGAGCCGCAGAGCATTCTATTGCACCGAGGCCCAATAAGCGGCTTCCATCACCGCGGAGAAGTTCGCTGGTGATGGATGCTGTTTCCTCTGAACCAGACATTTCGTTGCAATTTTGCGCAGTCAATTGAATAACCCCAGGCAAGCACTTAGCAGCTTCCAACTCATCGCTCTTACCATCATCGGAGGGTTCACTGGAAGGCCGGCCACTGTTTTCAAACTCAAGGTCACCGAAGGCTCCAAAGGTAGAAGCAGAGTTTGAACGCCTCATCTTCTCCCAAGGTTTACCTTCCTTGGCGCGGGTTTCTTTTCCTCTTCGTACTGAATCGCTGCTAGACCTCTGAAGAGATTTTGTTGAGCTATCGCCCTCATGTGAGTTATTTTTAGCAGGCTTACAATCTCCCTCTCCTCTGAACTCATTGCTTCGGCCCCTGCCTCCGCCACCACCACCACAGGCTGAGCTACCTCTGCCCTTTGATATTCTACGATTTCCAGAGCGGCCTGATTTATTTGATTCTTTGTTGATGTGACTATTTGCACCATCATGACTACGACTAGGCAAAACATTGCGGTTTCTTGTAACTGTTGAGGGACTGCTGTCGTATGGGGCGTGAGCTTCGAAGGCGATAAGATCATGAGATTCCCAGGTTGGGCTAGTTCCAAATGCCAAGGAGTCGTCTTCTTGTGAACTGAGCTCGTCAAATCTTTTACGTGGCCACATGTTCGCTTCTTGACTTAGTGGGGATACGGAGCAGTCGACTGAAACGCTACAGTAGCAAGTAAAACAAGAAGCAAGCTTTTGGCTAGAGCTAGCTGTAGCTACAGACTGCAGCGGCGTCTCTGTACGTTGATCTATTGATTAAATTGATTACAGATAGATACGGTCAGATACGTACGTATCTACAGATCTACAGTGTACTAACTACTGTAAAGCTTAAGCCGTCGGTTGCAGCCAACCATGTATACGAAGCATAGGTTATTATAACCGACGAGCTCACCTGCCCACGTGCTCACGAATCTTAGTCATAGTGCGCAGTGCTTGCATGCTGCAGCGTAGTTGTAGTGTTGGCCGTTATCTTAGTGAGACATCGGAAACAACAACGAAGTCCAGCAAGATGTTGCTGCTGTGGCTGAATGACGAGTTAACAGTCGGATCATCTGCGCTGCGGAATTGGCCCGAACAAAGCAAATTATAGGAGAAGTGCGTTTGTAGTCAATAGCTAGAGATTGCTTTGCCTAAAGCGAGTAGCGCTTGGCGTTTGTTACACTAACATATCCTGCAGTACTAGGAGAATCTAGCCTTGTTCAAGACTATGAAGGTCTCATACTCCGAAGATCCGGAAGGCGTCGCCGCGCGAGCTGACTCACGCCGCAAGAAAGCTCTTGGCATCTTTGAAGTATCGAGCCCTCACGAGCTGCTGTTTACAGCTGTTGCCAAGGAAATCAATGGGGCAATTACTTTTGGCGTGGTGGTGGATTACACCGAGCCCTTGTTCACGGTGGCGTGGGCGAACGGCTTGCACGAGCAATTCAACCGCAAGGAGCTCGAGTTTTGGCGCCAGGTGCACACTAAACAAGCATTCCAGGCCACGCAGCGGGAGAAAGCGCGGCGCGACCGGATTGCGCGGGACCCCGAGTGGATAGACCCGGACTTGCCGCAGGACATGCTGCCTGCCAACGCGGGGATGAGAATGAAGGACGCGCCGTCGAAGCGCAAAACCGCTGCAGATTTTTTAGAAGCCACGGCAACCAGGCTACAAATATCTTCTGGGCACACCAGTGACGCGCTCGCTGGCTCATCGGTGTCTTCCTCGTCGCTGACTCTGTCGTCATCGTCTTCATCCTCTTCCAAACGTGCGCCTTCTTCATCAACCACCACGTCGCGCGAACGATCGTTGCTGGAATGGCGATTACTAGAAGTGGCCGCCGAACTGCAAGCCAAAAGCGCCAACGGCCCTAGCCCAGAAGAGCGGGCGGCGCAAATGCGCAAAGAAGCCGCGGCACTTGGGAAGAAAAAGAAGGATGCTGCGGACGACGATGACGACGACATTCCCGCCTTTGCGTCGATTTTCATTCGAAACTGCCCGCACCTGAAAGCGGGGCGAGAGCCCGTTGAGGGCTTGTTCAAAGCTGCGGGCGGCGCCGTGCGCACCCTTGCTCTCGTGGGCTGCAACCTCAAGGGTCAACTGCCGGTGGGCTTGCACGCTTTAACGGGCTTAGAAGAGCTCGATTTGAACATGAACAAACTCTTGAGCGTCGATCCTGTTAGCAAAGAAGCAAAAGGCGAAGCCGCGGCAGTTCCCAAAACGAAGGAGAATCCCTACGCTGCTTATGGCGCGGCTCCATCGTCACCTCCAATAGGCCTGAAACTGAAACACTTAAAGAAGTTGGTAAGTCGAGAGATGGACGGGAAAAGAAGACAGAATATCTCTCGTGGCGCCCTTGGTTCACTCCCCATATTTCAGCCTTCGATTTGCTCCGCTTTATTTTCAGAACGCCCCTAAGATAAAGCCTACTGACTTCGATCAAACAGATATGCTCGCTTTCTTTAGCTCGTCTTCGCCTACTCTTACCCACTCAACAGGTGCTCGCGAACAACCAACTGGGCAAGGACGCGATGGGGACCTTCGGAGGTGCTGCAGGCCGACTCCCAGACGATTGCTTCGGGTCCGTACCGTTGTGGTTGATAAATATAGAGACGATGTTGTCCCCTACGTCTCGTTTTTATGCCCCCATTGATAGCATATGTGGTCCTATTCGATGGCGTCTAATTACGCCAACTTACAATACCGTCTGTCTCATTGAACATTCTCTCAGGTGGTGCCACAACCTCACGTCGCTCGACCTGTCCAACAACAAACATTTGCAAGTGCTGCCGTCATCGCTGGGCCACCTCACCAAGCTGGAGTCGTTGAATGCCAGCCACTGCGCTTTAACGCGCGTCACCACCAAAGTGTGGGGCTGCAGTTTCCTCAAACGCCTCGAGCTGCAGGTAATTTCTGGGCACCTTCTTTCATCATAGATTATGTTCGGATATAGACGCGCGTAATTCTACCTTATCAATCAAACCGCATATCCCGTCTCGACATGCATACACGTGCGCGCAGCACAACGACCTCAAGTCGCTGGATGATGTTGACGGATTCGGTGCAGCAGTGTCTTCGAAACCTGGCAAGCTCAAGGAGCTTGTTCACGCCGACTTCTCTCACAATGCCCTCGCTTACGTGCCGGTGAGAACACCACCAAGCCTGTACCAGCTCGCTCGTGTATTTCGATATCGAAGTGGTTAGTTGCAACTACACATGTGTGACTTTTGAAATTGCTTAAGCCTACAGCGTTTCTACTTGTTTGATTTTGTCGCAACTTGTGCCAGGACGACATCTGGCACCTGTCGAGTTTGCTCTTTCTCGACCTTGCCCACAACCCAGGTGCCTCGATGCCGCCTTTCTTGCCGTCTGGCGCGCCCGCCGCCGCCGTGAGCGCTGCCAGCTTAGTGCTGTCCTCCGACTACAA
>Ga0307930_1001009_pt1 | contig 22581 bp, 11 predicted proteins | sample OrgLakmetageno46_FD_203161 | JGI IMG/M metagenome (GOLD analysis project Ga0307930, IMG submission 203161) | Saline water microbial communities from Organic Lake, Antarctica - #46 | ecosystem: Environmental > Aquatic > Non-marine Saline and Alkaline > Saline | place: Antarctica: Organic Lake...
GAGACGGCAACTTCAGACCGTCGATTGATTGAAGTAATCTTTTTACCATACCTGGAGTAAAGCCTTCTCTCTTGTGTGGAATAAGAGACTCAGCTCCATGAACCAATTCGTATTCACGCGCCAAAAAAAAGTTGAGCCCGTTGGCTTCGTGAACTCTCCTTACGGCGTGAAGGTGACCTAGAGCAGTGCTTGGCTTGATTGTAGTTCGGCCTGGGATAGACGACACACATTTCTGGCGACACCAAATCAGGAATGCCGCTTTTATGTATTTCTCCCGAAGTTGTCCGTCCGAGCCAGGTCGTCGTAAAGCCGGAGTGGCTCCGCCAAATTCGGCTAGGAACTTCACCCAGAGGTTCCACCCCGTACGATTAGCCGATTGCGTATTCAGAGGGGCGGCATGTCCGAAAGCATGTTGAGCTGCATCCACGTACGTTTTTAGCATAGTTGGGTCACGTGGTCGGAGCGCGTGGTCTGATTCATCTGACGTTACGATGCTATCCACGTCTATCAGGGGCCGTGTGATAGGGGCCTGTCCCGTCAAGATAGCATTGATTGGGATGTGACATGGGGGCATTGGAGGCAAAGTTAAACCATCTAATCCCCGAAACGGACGTGTTTGAAATACTGGCACGTTCGAGGTTAGAGCTGGGGCTAAAACTCGAGGCGGCAACCCAGGGGAATCTGCTAGTGGGACAATTAAGTCTGCCGATACAGATATGTCTCTTGTTGCGGTTGTAAACCTCCGTACATTTGTTTCCCTCGGTACAGTTTTGTTCGCCAGTACAGTTATGTCCCCAGGACCGCGTAATAGGTGCGTATGCTGCCTTCGAGAACAAAAAGAAAAGAGCGCGCAGGACGGAGCCACGAGCACCTGCGAATTCAATTTTCGACGGTGAGAAAGAGACCTTCGATCTTTGATGCAACAAAGCCCGAGCAGAACCAAACGGTTTTTGACCAATCACATATCAGGAATGTTCTAGAGTTGATCTACTCCGTTTGCTCTGCTCGATTCTCTTTCCCTGCTGAAAGAATTATCCTCACCCTGCTCGCCCGTAGAAGTGATTATATGTCTGTTCCAGCCGTACATCCAATTCTACTTAACTTTCTAACTGAGTAGGGAGAGAATTAACGAATATTCGAGTAGCGGAGAATTCTGAATTCTAAAACGTAAACGTACGATTGAAGCGTTCAGTGCTCTCGTGCTGGAGTCGGTGGGACGGTGGGACAGGACAATATTATTCTCACCGTCTGACGTCTGTCACGATATCTTTGCACAGTATCTTCGAGATTTTGAATACCTATGAGATTCTCTGGATGCATGACAGGTCCAATGGTGTCAACAAGAAGAAAAATAGAGCTAAGTAGTAAGTTCACTTTCGAACACGGAGAGGTGGTGTGGTGGCCATGTTTAACAGAGTAATATTCGCTGCAGCACTGGCCATTCAAATTTGGTCAGGTTGTGCATTCTACAACAGCCAGATTGCGCCCACTGATATCACGTTAACCATCGGAACACAGCAGTCATACTTTCCAAGCACGTCCACTCGACTTAATCCATTGAGCGCAAGTAACGACAAGCGCGGTCGCGACGAAAAACGCAGGCGACGGCAACGTAATCATGGGAATAAATTGCCACCTAGCAGTTCGTCTATTCCCGACCGAGTACCCGCTGTGTTGCCACCAGGACAGGGATCACACGATAACATCGAAGGTCAGTTGTGCTTCGGCCATCTTCATTTTTCATGGACAGAATGGCGAGAGTCTGAATTTTCTCGCGTGTCTGGATTCGTCAAACTTCTGCTTTTCTGGTAGTCCACCTGTCGCTCAGGTGGGCTACCACAGCTTACGCTAAGTTATTTCCAGAGAACAGTGGACCCGAAAGTTTTCCTAACGAGTTGGCTGTCTCTTCATTGAGTATCCCTAATTTTCCTAGTCTGCTTAAGTTTCACCAACATTCTACTTCATGCATACACCTATGAATGCCTTTTTAATTTATTTTGCATACTGCAGATCCATGCAACGTGAACTTCCGAAAAAGGCTTGAAATGTTGGTACTGCGGCAGTCCGTCCTTTTCTTCATCCTCTCATGCTATGAGCAAGTGACTGCTCAACCGCTTGTGCAAGCAGCAACTGATGCCGCTTCGCATAGTGGGGTGCTCGCTTCTGCACTCGGTGGTGAGTGCCGACTGTAAACTTGGTTCATCAAAAATAATGAAACAGTAAAGATATATCCATAATACTAAAATGACATATTATGTGCCTTGAAACTTGATTTGAATCTAATGAAAAAGAAAAAGATTACATTCTATCTTTGTCGTCAATGTATTTGAGGTACCGCGGCAGTGGCCGGTGCCGTGGCCCCGACTTCATTTTTACCAACTGCACCAGCTGCAATCTCCACCATAATGGCAGCATCAGTAGTTGTTGATCTAACTGTCACACTCTGGAGGTAAGTTCATTTGGAAATGCGTTACTTCAGTTAGTGACGTGAAAACATGCACTTCAAGTTGTCTCAACTTAATTGAATTCTTTCGAAACAAATGATGATTCATTCTTCTTAAAGTAAATCAATTCCCTGTTTTATATCAGGCATATGTTTTTACTCAGCCGCTTCACATCTGGCCAGCAGCGCGACTACCTAGAGAAAGTTGTTGCCAAGTCAAGCCCCACAATCGTCGTTGATGGCAAAGCCTATCACGCAGTACGTTTTCATTCAAGCAACCAAGGGGCTTTGTGACTCTTTGACTTTTTAGTACTTCCTTTGTACTTCGGTTTTCTTTTTGATATACGCAAAGACTTTTTGTCTGTATCAGCGTCAGTAGTTTGCATTACAGCCCATTCTTCTATGTGTTTTTTTTCTTAATTTGCAGATAAGGACTGAATTTTCCGTACCAGGGCACGGGTGCGATATCCAAAAGGATGGGAAGTGGAGATGCCATTGATTCATGAAGTGAACAATGCTGCCTTCCGCTCGCTTATGCGGCGACGATCAAACCTTCTTCGGAATCTCAATGTCACAAATAGTTCAATAATCAAAATTAAACTCGAAGTAGTGATATATAATAGAGCCAATACCCATTCCCCAGAGATAAATTTGTGCGGTGCCGGTATTCTTATATGTAAAGGCATTATCGATTTTTACAAGTAAAGCGAAAGCAGCTGCATAAACTTCCTCAGTTGTATTTAAGCCATGCACAAGGGATAACGAGTAGAAAATCACTAAACACAACAAAACAGCTTAAACTCATCTACTTTGTGCCCCCCCTCCCTTCCCATTTAGTCCCGCCGACTTGTTCAGAGGAAAGGCGCCAGTTGGAGCCCTAATTGGCCTTCTGGAGCAAATTTGCTAGCGCATATGCAGCTCAAGTGTCAAGTGCAATCTTTATGTGCCGCCTTTGTGGCTGCCATATACTTTCCTTTCTTTTGGGAGAGTGTTATCTAGACTAGACTAGATATACAACAAAGAAATACCCACGTGACATAAAACAGTTTAAAGTTTATTATTTCATAATCTTTACAGGTCGACATTATTATTATTGAGTTAGTTGAGATTATATGGGATTGGAACGCACTAAACACATGCCTGACTGTGAATTTACTGCGTGCTATATTGAAAAGAGTTTTGTTTAAGGGAAACATTTGCATGATCACTTGATGATGTGAAACACTACATCCATATTAGAAAGCCGAGATAGGCTAGCACGGGGAAAATCCATAAGGCGAAACAGAAAGGTCCAATATGAGAAAATTTCGCGATGAGCGGGTTAATGGCCTCCTATAAGGAGCGCAGTGCATAAACCGTTCTAGATCGTAATGTTTGCGTGCCCTGTAGTGAGAAGTGTCGGGTATGTTGATAAGGGCGGGACGCAGCCTACCAAGTAAAACACATGGTGTGTTTGATCGGCCACTACCAGCAGCCTAGACGAAGAGGGGGTCTCAGAGTCATTTTCAGATCCCACAATTACTTCGTGTCCCAGAAAGGAGGGTAGTAGGAAAGCATTCTGGCCTACTTTTCAGCTCTGGGACACGCGGTCCGGTTGAGTTTAGGGTGAAGCCTAAAGAGAGCACTCCCCATTCCCATCAGGAATAAGCCTGGGACGTGGCTTCACAAATGATGAGGAGAGCAAGCACAGACAGAGATGCGTGGAGCCAACCGGAGTCCTCCCTGTATTTTGCAGCTGTGTGTTGACTGCCGCGATCCAAGACAACATGACAACATGGCACTCAGTCTTCATACCACTTTACATACTAGGACGTAAGCAAGAAACAGCGCTCAATTAGCTAAACATTATTAAGGGCACGCTGATAGCATACACGAACGAGGCCATCACTTCATATTTCAATGTCCGCACTTAAGGCATCAGCCCGACAGTTCGTGGTGCCTTCGCGGCGAGAGCAGGAAGGTGCAAGCAACAATACAGCTGCCCGGAACTTGAAGGAGGAATTCACTCCGCCTTTGCCCGTAGCCCAGGTAGTTGCAAAAGTAGCGCTTCGCTTCTATCGCATATTATTAGCCGATTCTAACTGCGATTGGTCAACATTATTCAAGCGGTCTAACGAACTGTACCCTGTTTCCCTTCAGTGTGGCTATGTGCCTGGCTTCCTACGGTCGTCTTCTCACGACCTTACTCTGCACATCGTTGGCGCGTGAGTGATTTTGAGAAGCAATTGATGTTTAGATACTAAGCTGATGACTGCAAGCCTTGCTGTTGTAGTATTGTGCTATGGTTATTATTTCTTTATCTTTTGTTTTCGTGTCCTTCGTGCACTGTGTTCCTGCTTCTTTCATGGCTCAATCAGTGCGGTCACGGTAGACTCGAAGTTCAGCTCCTTTGACCCTTTCATCAAGGTCACCAAAGTAGCGGAAGACGGCATGCTGCGAGCGGAAGACGCGGCGGCTGCTTCAGCCAGTGACGGCAGTGCCACGGCCGACGTGCCCCAAAAATTCGTGCGCAGGACACGGGTCCTGAAAAACACCCAGCAGCCCGTGTGGCGCGAAGACTTCTTTTTGGGAGCGCTGGAGTACGACGACTTGTTAAGGCTCGAACTCAAACTCAAGTCCAAAGACCAGGGCCAAAAGACTTTGCCCAACCCCAACCTGTGCAGCGTGGTGTTCAGTTGTGGGGACGTCTTGGACACTCTCGGCCGGTTGGACCCGGGCGAAGGGCGGGTGAAATTTCAGCTTTCGGGGGAGAAGGCCAGCGCAGTGTTAACGTGCGTGGCCACGTTCGACTCGGACGTGCCGCTGGTGCTGTCAGCGCTCCTGCCGCCACCCGCGGATGCACGGGACGGCAAGGCTGCCAACCGCAACAGTGGCCGCATCACCAGTAACAGCAACTTAGCAACTGCTTGTGGCGGGAATGTTTTGAGCGCCCATTGTTATGTGAGCTTGAACCACAACCACACGGCTATGCTCCTGGCTTCAGAGCCCCTGGTTCGAAAGGCCCAGCACGACTAGAAGGCCGTTCGATTTGGTCCGATGGGCATCTTTAGTGGGCATGGGCATTACTGCATTAGGCGAGCCACTATACTCTCCTGATTAGATTCGATTACACTCCCCAATTCCGTTTTGATGAGTCCTCCAGTTAATGTCCGACTGGGCTGAGTGTCCTTTTGCGTAATGCAATTTTCATCTTTAAAATCAATTCCCGATCTAAGATGGAAATGATGTATGTCGTGTATGCAGGGCGGTAAAAGGTTCAAAAGTAGAGTTTTTTGCCAACTAACTTTCTGATTAATTTTGATTTCAAAGCGCTCATATTCAGGGACTGCACTACTGTAATGCAATGTTTTAATCCCCCCAAAAAAACCAAAAGCATTAACAAAAAACGGGCGCTGGATTAAAAAAATAGTATTCACTCTCCCCTCCTTGAAAAAAATTTGTAGCCCCCGCGCGCCAGGGGGCGAGGGGCTCTGGCTTCGCCAGAGCCATCGCTCCGGTGCCAACAAACTTCCAGGGCGTTTTTACCGCCCTGCGTGTATGCCTTTGATCTAGAATTATTTATCGGCACAAGGAAGTGATTTGGGTGTATTTCCGGATTAATCACAGGGCGGTAAAAACGCCCTGGAAGTAGCGTGGCGCCTACGCGAGGGCTCTGGCTTCGTCAGCGCGGGGGCGAAATTTTTTTGGGAGGGGCTCCGGATTAATATTAAATATTGGATCTGTACATTTCGTAGGCTTGTTAATGTTAAGGCAAGGCACTCCTTTTCGACTACTTAATTAGAATGTTAAATTCAGTATTGTTCCTGAGTGCGCCAGAGCGTACTATGCGGGCAAGTAGTCAACGGCGGAAGGCAGCTGATTTGAACGATCCTCTGATGGCCCTTGTTAACGTGGTGCGCGAGCTTCGAGGAGACGATCAGCGGTCAAGAACGGAGCGGTGGCTGGTGTTCTCCGCATTACATTAGGGCGGCCGAAAATACTCCGCCTTTCCTATCGGCCTTCTCTCTCTCTCATAAAAGCAAACTCGTGTATAGAAGACCATCTTCTACGGCATCTTCTGCGCGGCGCGGTGTGCAGCTTCGAAAATTTTTTCACAGGATTTATGTCGAAGTTTGAGCATTACCGCCCGATGCATTCACCCGAGGAGCCTAAGTGGCCGACCTACTTGCGCAATTCATCGCCAGTACTTCAATTTAATCACAAAACATTTGCATTTACTAAATTAATCTTAGCTGATTTAGGGATGCTCCGTGCTCTCTACTCTCCTCAGCTCCCAGCTCCACACACCTCCCTTCATACAGATCTGACATGCGCGCAACGAACGCCCGTAAGCGCGAACTTTTGTTCGGCGCATTGCGCATTAACCCCTTTGCCATTTGAAATGGAATGAATCCGGGTTTATACCAATTTTAAAACAAGTCACTCCTGCGTTCCCTTCATAGGCTTTTCGCAATTAACTCCGAGCCCAAATGTCTTCTTTGTTTATGTTCGAGTATATTGTCTAGTATATTGCATTGTTTGCTTGCTGGTGCTGGTTAATTCGTAAAAATTCGGGTGCAGCTTCTTGCAAACTCTTGCTTACCAAAGTATACATTTTTATCATTTTTTGACATTCCCCTTTTTTGATGATTAGAGGCTTTCACGGATTCTACGGATTATTTACCTTTTTCTGTCTCCAAGTAACTCCGAGCTGTCTCCGCGGAGCAGTGTTGTACTCTAAGGCTTAGTACTAAGGCTTTGGGCCTTTCAAAAGGCGCATCTAACCTTTGACTCTATACTAAGGTTCTCTAATATTGATGTGGAAAATACACGCGCCCGAAGTGTGAACAAGCATGCAGAGACAAAGCTACACACGATGCTCACGTCTTCCCATAGGCGCGCACGCGCGTTATTTTAAGGACAGACCGGCCCATAATGATTCGATTCAAAACAATATATTGAATTCAATTTTTGAGCGATGATGAGGCGCAGTCTTCAAACCTTTGGGCGAGCGCAATCGAATCGCCGTTGCATCTGTGTCAATGGCCGTGTTCTCAAAGCTAGACTGCGCTTTGCGTTGGCCTATTCAAACTCTAGACAGCACCGAAGCTTAGACAATTCAAAGCATGCTGGGCTCTTGAAGAAAAATGGACTTCGTTGTAGTCCCCTCCTCTGCGGGCGGAAACTCTTCTTTTGAGCTGCACTCTCAGAGCATGGAGGAGCGTGCCACTTTGGACCGCTACTATCACTTCCATGGCCACTTGGGCATGTGCGCCTGATTAGCTTCGTAGGTCTTATTTGCGCTGCTTTGCTTTTTTTCTCTACCTGTTAGTCTTCTAATTCCGGCCCTTCGGGGCCTGTCTCAAAAAATGTTGTGTAGTGGAAAGCCGTTTGTCCTCTCATGCTATACGAGGTGCTCTCCGGTGTGAACAAGCATGCAGTCAAGCATCGTTCGACACACTTTTTTCTGTACCTTAGTGTTACCTTAGTACTCAGATATTAGATTAGTCTAAGGTCCGTTGGACCTTTGAACCTTTGACCTTCGAGTACAACACTGCCGCGGAGACAAGTTGTTGTCTCCACAGAGACAGCCTGGAGACAGAACTTTCGAACCATTTTTTTTGGTTCTTGAGTCAACTTGGCTGGTGATGAAAAAAATGCAAGGGCTCTTCATCTGCTTCGGGCTACTCCCGCGTCTGGCGCGTAGAGAGCCTCTTCGAGATCAGGGACTTTAATAATCTCAACGTCATAAGTCACGAGTTAGGAGACAGCCGTGCACGTGACGAGATCTTCAAGCACATGCTACTCGAGACGAGAAACGTGACCGGGATTCCTCACGCGTCGAGAGACGCTTGCGTAGCTTGATTTTTTTCACCACCACTCCTCGCTGTTTCAGTCCCCCTAGGCAGCTTACAGAAGTTCTCAATTATTCTCAAGAGGCTATCGGCGGAGAAGTTATGTGGTTAAATTCGCAGTGCTTTAGATGTTCATTGCGCCAAGTCCAAATGCGTCCGACAATTCCTTGTAGGGGGCACGAGTGTTAAAGCACTTAAAAAAATCGCAGGCGTTAGTGAAGGCGGCCTCTTAAGTTGCGATAAGGTTACTTCATGATCTTTCACTTCTTGAGTTCGGGATCGCTGAGGAGACTGATGTGAGGATTCTAATGCCTCAGGCAAAGTCGACCGTCGACACGTTGACGAGAAAGGGACAGAGATCTGAAGGGGAAGTCATCACTCAAAATAGTTCATGAACCTGGTTCTTTTTCTGTATCATTTACGTCTCTGTCTCCACCAGATCCGTGAAAGCCTCTATTGCTTGTTGCTTGTTGTTGCTTGTTGTTTTGAAACTTCGAAACTCCTGCCGCGCCAAAGGGCTCAGACCCTAAGGACAGAGGCGACAGCAGCCACAAGGAAGAAGAGGCTAAAATAGCATGGCAGAAGATCGGCTTCTGGTCCGTACAATCTGGTTTATGTCCTTATAGTAATGGACAATTTTGTTAGGTGCTATGGCTCCGAGGAGCATTTCGTGCGTGTCAAAAACTATAACCGTTCGCGCCCTTGCTTTTTTTTTGGTAGGCTCTGTTACGCGACCTAGCACCGTTGCACGGAGAGATTGATCGCTTGCATAACTCTCTAGGCACTTTGCTTGAAAGCGACCCGCCGGTACATTAGTTCTTTCGCTTCGTAGTATTGCACTGCCACTCAACAAACAAATTGATGAGTCCTCGCGTATGTCACCACTCTCTCTTCGTCGAAATCTCGCTGCATTTTCTAATATCTTTAACGTGCGGACATTCAATTTTATTGTCTGATTATATGTACCTGTGTGTGCGCATGCTAACTGCTCTCTATCTGTGCCAGCTATCGGCTGACGTGCTCCGAGACGCATTGCGCAAAGGCCGGAATGAGCTGGCGAAAGTGGCACTTCGCGAACGGAGCGTGGTGACAGACCACGCCCTGGCTGCAGGTATGTTACCCTAGCGCAGACTCCAAAGACGATATATCGCATGACTTTTGGAGTAATTTTGAAAGTTTTTATACTGTTTAGATGTATTTCAAATTATCATTTTTTCTGCCTGTATGTGAGCGCGTGTGTGTTGTGTGGCAGGTGTTGGCAAGGGCAAACTCCCGTTGCCGTTTCTAGCATGCCACTGGCCGAGCTCGGGCCACTTTCAGCTGGACCACCAGACCGAAGAGTTTTGCGTTGCAAACGCAGCTACCACTCGTCGGGCCTGGCGCACCACTCCTGGATCGGGGCGTTCTCGCAATGCGCTGTTGGCGAGGACAGCAGACGCACCAGCGGCAACGCCACTTTGGGGCCACTCGTTTGCTGCTGCAGAAGACGTCGATGTGGCTGCAACTTCTGCGCGTAGCCGTAGTAAGAACACTACGAACGGGAAGAAATCTAGCCCGCACCTCTATTCGTTGCCTCGGGTTGGCGATGAGAATGCGCCGCCGCGAAAGAATTCCGTCTTCTCCTCCAATGCGAAGTCACCTCAAGGCAGCAGCAGCAACAGCAGTGCAAACGAAGAGGCTGTGTCATCAAACCAATCGCTTCGCCAGAGGCGGCGCGCCTTACGAGCGCTGATGCGACATCTAGAAAACCAATTGGCGTCGCAGAGGGCAGCACTGCATGAGCACGGCCTCCTGGATGGTCAAATTGGAGAGAACGCCGACGCTTACGCTGCGCCTGGAGCTGAAGGCGGCAATCCTGATGCAAGCTCTGCTAGCGGCAGCAATGGCGGGAGTAGCGCAAGCGTGCGAGCCCTCGAAGGTGACTTGGCGAAAGTGGCCGCTGCGCTCAAGGTTTTAGACGAGCACGCTGCCGCAGCCCCGCATGACGCCCGCTTTGCGACGCCCTTGGTGGCGCCCCTGGTTGCCCCGTTCCTGGCGTCACAGCCAGCATCTCCTCCACAATCAGCTCCATCTATAATTTCGCCTCGTGCCGACGAGGTGGCAGCCACATTAGGTCCTTCTTCGGACGTTCCTGGAACCCCTACGCCTGCTCCCCCGTGTGCGCCATTACCCGCACTGAATGCTGGCAGCCGGGAGGCTGCTGCTTACGCAGCTTACTTAGCAGCTCTTTACGGTACTCCTCCTCCTCCTGCAACTCAACCTGGGCATACATCGACAAATGATATGGCCACCAATGCAGCGAGCGACCACCCAGCAGCAGTTGCTACTTCCTCTTTGCCATCGCCCCCACCGCTTCAAACTCTTGGGGCAGCGTCGCGTGTTTCTTCGATTTCACAGCCCATGCGCTCGTCAGCTGCTGATGCACGTCCGACGCAGCCAGCACCCTTGACTGCACCCGTTTTCACAGCTCCAGACACAACGGGTGCGCCGCTTCGAGCCTCTTCACCGAGGCCACTCGGTGAAGCTACGCCATCCGCAGAGCGGGTCCGCAGGGACGCCGCTCTCTTCGCGTCAATTGACGACGGGTACAGCATTGACGAAGACGATGACGACGTTTTGGAAGCTTCAATGCCGCAAGCAGCGACAGCAGCGACAGCAGCACCAGTACTGTCCGAAGTGGCCGCTAATTTCCCGGCGGAGGTGGAGTCTGAACGGACGTGTGATGCAACTGACAGTGCTTTGCCTCCGTTGGGCACGGCTGAGCAAAATGTACCACCTTCTTTACCTGCCACACTGGCCTTTGACTGCAGCATTGCACCTCCTGAGTGGGCGCAAGAGTTGGCGACGTCATTGCGCGCTGAAGACGAGGAGGATAACGAAAAGAAGATTGAGGAGGCAGGAGTGACCGACGCGCACGCTGAAAATTTTTCGAGTAGTGCTAGCCTCGCACTCTCGTCTTCATCTAGCCCTGTGCCCACAAATGAGGCAGGTACTGATGGGGCGACTCTTGAACAAAGCTGTAGCGTCGATAGGGGTGCACAAGCAGCTGGCGAAGACATTGTGGAGGCTGCGGAGGTTGCAGAAAGCAGCACTGGTAATATTATTGAAGGCGATGACTCAGCTGCAGGCGATTCCGTGGCAGGTGCTCTACAAGGTCTTCACCTTGACGACAACAGCAGCAGCTATGGCGACCCTAAAGCAGACGAAGATAAAGGAGGAACCGAAGGCGAGGCAGATGTTTTGCGCTCTATTGTGGCAAACGAGGAGGCTTGCCTTGAAAAAGAGTCGCCGCTGAAACCGCCTCCGCTTGATCTCGATTGCTGCCTGTCTCTCACTCTGTCCGAGCCAACGACTGCTGACGTTGGTCCAGGTGCAGCAGATCGTAGTGGAATCGAGGCCGAGAATGTGAGCGTGGAAGATCGCATTCTCACGGGTTCTCTCGCAGGAGAGTCCAACAAATCTCTTGGCGCGTTCGAGGGCAACGCAGCAGCCCCAGAAACCGATTCGCTGTCTCCCCTGCACTCTTCGTCTAGAAATCCAAAGAATTCCAAGGATGAATTCAGTCTCGGCAATGGTGCTGCGCCTGACGCTGATGCTGACGATGATATCGATAGTGTGGACGACTATAGCGCACCCAATATGCCGCTACCCAGTTTGAATTTAGATTGTGTGGACAGGGGTGGCGAAGAGAATGTCGAAGGTGAAGAAATTGAGGCACGTCGAGCAATATCATTGGCCGCGCCGGCATCAGCAGCATCAGCGGCAGCACTAGCAACGGCAAACCAGCCCCTGTCGTCGAAGCATCGAGCTGTGCGCGCCATTGCGCCTCTGCGGCCTATTGCGGCTGGCACCACTCCTGCTAGCGCACTTGGCCTTGACATTGCACCAACCCCAAGAGCTGCTGATACTGTTGCGCCGCCGCATGCCTTATCGCCGGGAAGCGAACCAACGCCAGCCGCGCGGCATGGTAGCAGGAGCGCAATGCTGCAAGGTGGAAATGCCTCACTCAGTGCCAGTATATATGTTCTAGGCGCAAGCATTCCTGATTGGCCTTCCAATGGAGAGCAGCAGCCTTTACGCACTTCTGAGGACATGTTGACCAATAAGGAAGCAGCAGCAGCAGCAAGTCCAGAAGCTGACAACGCCGAAAAGAGGTTCACGGCGGTGCTCGCGCAGCCGCAATTATCTCCAAAGAGAAAGTGTTCTGACGATAGTGACGACAACGACGACGAAGGCGACAGTGGCTCCGCTTCAACTGTGTCGTCATCTGATTCAGCCTCGCCAGAAGATAAGCGGACTGCCCCATTCTTGCTGTCTTCTACTAAAGACAATAAAGCCAGCTTGAGCGACGAAATACTGGCGCCTGACCTTGCATCTGGCTTGGAAAGTCGCCAATATGGCGTGATTGGTAAGGCTGCAACACTAGGAGGAGAAGGGCCAATTCCAGGCGACTTGTCAACGGTGGACGAAGAGACGCCGAGGCACGACGAAAGCGAGACCACAGATTATACGGACACCACTGAGTACGTTCTCGTGTTTTCATAGCGTTCTAAATTCAGCGATTGTCGTTTACTTGTCAACTGAACTTTGTCAAGCGTTGCTGAATGCATCGCTTTATTTTGTGCGTCTTCACTTCTTTAACCTCCTCTTTTAACATGCCCTTATTCCATGTTTCTCGTGCAGGTACACTAATTACTCGGCGTCGCCCACTACCTCACCCCCTACGGGTGCAGCCCTGGCAGCAGCCAACCACGCGGCAGCCAAACGCCAGCTCCGGCTCGACATTGTGTCCTTCGATGTGTCATCACTGCGGCCCGTAGTGGCGACGATCTCTGCTGTGGTGGCGCCCGCAGGTGACGTTGCTGCTCTTGCTCCTCCTGCAGCAGCTGCTACCATCACGTCCGAGAAGGATGCTCCTACTGTACCTGACGGCTCGTGCTCTGAAGATTTATACGTGGACGATGAAAATTCAAATGAGACCTCGCGTGCACTCCCTGGAGCTACCACAAGCTTCGACGGCGTCAGCTGCGACCAGGGTTTGAACCCTCACAGCTTGCGCGGCAGTGCAGACTCGCTTATTGATGCCGTCGCTGCCACCAGGGCCGGCATTGGTGCCCTGCGCTACGACACTGTGGTACATTATAGTTCTGTGATGAAATTTTTGCATGTCTTTATTGTGAATTCGTTGTGTATACGGCCGTCGTTACTGTACTCATGTTAAAAGATGTTTGCTCTGACAATGTGCTAAAAAGCAACATCTTTCACCATCACTTTTTGCTTTCCTCTCCTTTGCCGCTTGGTATGGCAGAACCGCCTGTTGGGAGATGCATTCGAGAATGCATGGGAGGATCAGGGCCACCCTGGCGAAGCTGAAGCCTCTTGTTCTCTGCCTGAAGAGGAGGTTGCCCCACAACTAAAGGCTTACGAAGCCGCCGGGACTCAATTGGAAAATGCTGACATTAGCTTTGGTAATTTCGCGGCCGAGAACGACGCCTATGGAGACGGCTGTGGCACTCCAGAAGGTGTTTCGGGGGAAACTAACTCACATCCTGATGATGATGATTCTGCAGAGGATTCAGTCGAAGCTGCTTGCACTGTGTCGCCTTTGCCGGGTTCGAAGCCGAAGCGTGTTGCTGGTGATTTGCCTCTGAGAAGCCCTTTCAAGTCACCATCGAAAACCACGCTGGCAGTCACAGCTAACTTTGGAGAGGACTCGCAGCCTAACCAAGAGTCTCTAGTTGCTTCGTCACCGTCTTCTTCTGAGCTCATTGAGAATTCACGCTCTTTTGCACAAGAGCATTCCTCTTCGTTGTTGTCAGCGGCTTCCAACTCCTCGTACGAAAGCCTGGTGGGCAAAATCGTAAGCCGAGGCCGGGGTGCTTCATTTCGCAATGAAAGTAAGAGCGACAGCTATCAGGAGCGCGTATGGCCGCAGCCTCTTCCTACTCAACACAGTCGCGGCACCGAAATTAACCAAGAAGCCGAGGCCAAGCGTGATATTGAAGTGACAAACGGAAACGGCCAGATGGAGCAAAAGTGGGCTTACTCGGATAGCAAAGATGGCGACATCGACTACGGATCTTCTTCTCAAACTGTCGAGGCTTTGCACGGAATAAATGTGATTTCAAACAAAGCCCCTTTTTCAGCAGGTACTTACTCGGCACCTTTGGAGAACAACTCCAACAGTTCAACAACGGATCCTAACGTCTGTACTACGCTTGCATTGGTGCCCGAAGCGAATGAGCGTATGCAGCCGCCAATTAATGCCCTATCTGCGCCTGCCACTGAGCCCTCCACACCAGGAGGAGCAGAAGCAGGGTCAGCTCCAGCTATGCGCCAAAAGCGCCTGCTGGCCGCAGAAGCAGCAGAGCGCCGAGCAGCAGCAGCAGCAGCTTCAGCAGCAGTAGCGGCGGTGGCAGCGGTGCCGGCACCTCCAGCATCGGCAGCATTAACAACAGTGGCCACTGCTGATTTCACTACCTCAGCGGAATCGAATCCCTTGCCTGAAGCACTCTCGTCTGCACCGACTGCAGCGCTGACTGTGGCTCCATCATCACTACCTTTCGCAGCACCTTCGAATCTAGCCATTGACTCTACCACCGCTGTAGGAGACGCAATCGTACAAGCAAAATGCACTAATGAAAATCAGGCCGAAGAGCCTGCGCCGGTGCCTGCCACTGTGACTTTAGGCCCAACTTTCGCCGGATTAACGGCGAGTTGCGATGGCACTGCTGTCACCGCCAACACAGCTACAACGGCAGTGTCTGGAAAGCGCAAAGCCAGCCGCGACTACGACGACGAGAGTTTTGGCGCTTACGAGGAGGACGTTCTGGTTGAGGAGGCAGGCGCGAATGCTAACAACATGGCGGCGGTTGCGCCATCAGGAAGCGCTAAAACATTCGGCCGCGTTGATTTCCAGTACGGATATTCTGCAATCGGCGATTACAGCAGCAATAATGTTTTGCCCCCTACGTCGGACCATATGTTTGCGCACCTCAACGCACCTTTTGGCACAGCACCTTCTCTCATTATGGCTCCATCCCATGGCAAACCAGATCCAGAAGTGGAAGCTTTCAAAGATACACCAGGTCAAGAGGTTGATGAAGCAGCATCCGAGGCAGATCGCTTCCGCACTGGAACTTGGGGCAGTCCTAGTGCAAGCGGGGAAGGCGCATTCGGAGAAAAAGGAGGCCATGGTGATGGACAATCCAGCCGTCAAGCGTCGTCTACTCTGATGATGGCGACTTCGACGGGGCAACAACATGCCGACGGCTCAGTTCAAGTTTCTTTCCGCGGCTCGGCTGGCGCGTCAGCAGACTGGTCTTCGCCGGACGAAACCAACCGACAATCTTTGGACTCAGTTACCGTAGGATCGCCAGTCCGGGCAACAGCTCCTGCCACCTCCAAGAGAGATGTCTGTGAGTTTCAGCCGCAGCCGCTGCCACCACACCCATTTCATGCAGGAACCCAAGCTCCAATAAGCTCTGCGCATGCGCAACAACATGGCTCATCGCAACCACCTTCTTCGGTGCCGTCCTTCCATAATGGCCATACGCATCCGCTCCCACCGCCACCGCCGCCTCAATCCCAGCCTAATCGGGCTTCGTGGGACTTGCTGCCTTGGAGCGGTGGCGCGCACACGCACTCGGTCGACGTGCTGGACAGTGTCGTCTCGAGCTTAACCACGGACAATGCAAGCTACGCAGGAATTGGGAGCCTGGCTGGTGGAAATTACGGTGGTGGTTTTGGCGGTGCTCACAACTTTGGACACGGCATGCACAATGGTGGTGGCTATGGCGGCGGCGGCGGTGGTGGTAATGGTAACAGTGGTCACTACGCCAATGCTTTGCCTCAGCACATGCTTAATCCAGACGGCAGCAGTAATGGTGGCTCACCCTTGCATCATCGCAGTGCTGGCTGGCGAAGCGAAGCCTCTCCATCGCTTCGTGTGCGTCACCACTCGGACGATGTTGAGGGTCTATCCTCGGGAGCTGACTTCAAAGAACCGGTCGTCGAGAAAGAGGAAGAAGAGATGTCGGGGGTACCGACGGATGCACAAACAAGCAGCAGTGGTAACAATAACGAGAATCGTGCTGCTTCTAACAGCCAAACTGCTGAGCCTGAGCCTGAGCCTACTCTAGATGACGACGAAGAGGCCGCAGTAGCAGCGTTCCGCGCCGAATTGGTTCTAGCGGCCTCGGCATCGGCGGCTCGAGGGCGTTCCGCAGGCGCAGGGTTTGCCTCTGGTTTTGCTGCAGGAGCAGCATACGGTCTGTCTGCCATGAACCAGCACGCATCATCGAACTCTTTGTCGCCAACATCCTCTTCGTCATCTAAAGGAACACGAGAACTTCCTACTTCACCGTTGGCGCCAAGTGCAGGCAGCAAGAAGGTGTCCCAGCATACCTCTTTCTCGTCGCCTGCCGCAGATCAAGCATCCGAGCTCAGCCCTCGTCATGCTTCGGCAGAAAAGAGTGGACCCGGTAATGCTGAGAACTCAGCAACACTCACAGATGAGAGAAGCAAAGCACAGGCTGATGCAGACAATACCAACCTTTTAAGTGCTGACTTTGCTCAGTATCAACCTGCCACAGATGGCGCGCCTGATGCGGCAGGAACAGATACTGTATCACCACCGCCATCGCCGCCAGCTCTAGCATCCCTACCATTGAGTGGCAGTTCCTCGGTAGCGAGCACACCCGGTCGTCTTGCGGTTCGTCCTGCGTCGCTTGATCTAGGCCCTTCGTGTGAGCCTGGAGACGACGGAGAGACGCCCCGGGTGTCTATTCATTTGGCAGCTTCGTCTTCTTTGCTCTTTCATGGGTCAACGAAGGCCCCGGCTGCAAATGACACAGCGACATCCTCAACAACACAACATAACCAAGGGGGAAACAGCGGCGGTGGCGAGGCAACTGAAGCGGCAGTGCCAGTAACAGCAGCAGTTTCATCGAATCATCCTGCTATGGGCCTCACTGCGCCTCTTCCATGGAGTCAAGCATCTCCCGTTAAGACTAGTGGTTCAAGCCCTCTCAACAAGCAATCTTCACCTGAGAAAACTACTGGAGGTGGCGTCGGCAGTGGTTATGACCCAGTTGTACACTCGTTGAGCCCTCCACTGGCGCATGCTCTATTCGTTGATGACGGTGGTGACATGGAAGGTGAACGTGATCATGATGAAATCGACAATAATGGAGCCACGAGCCAGGAAGAAGCACATGCTGATTCACTTCCCATGGCGCCTTCTACTCATGTGGAATTTGCTTCCGATGCGAACCAGAACATGCCAAGCACGATTTCGCCGCAGCAGTGGTCTTCACCAGTGATCTCTCGAGAGCGCAGCAGTAGGAGCTGCAGACTTGAGAACAGCCGAGAAGGGAACAACAACACGCCACCTGCTGACGGCAGTAGCAGCGAAGAAACAGATGTCTCAGCAAATGCGTCCATTTCGCTCACGGCCAGCAGCATTTTGGTGGGGCTTCGCAACGGCTCACCGGGGCCGAGGCACCCCACGAACAGCTCCCGGCGGCTGGACGTTGCTCTGGCAGAAGTAGGCTGGCTGACAGAACCATCCCCCCGAGCAGACGCCCTTTTCGATGACAATTCAGGGGTAGTAACAGCAGCAGCCCAGGGTGCAGAACAAGACGGAGCTCTTTCTAGGAATGGACAGCAGCATTATTCTCATCAGCAGCAACAGCAGCAGCGGTATGGTCCGGAAGATGGACTCGTCACCAGGCAGCGATCATCGATGTCATCCTCACCAGCGCGCTACAGTGAAGGTCGAGACAACAGTAGCAGTTCCTCTTCGGAGCGCCCAAAATCTCTAACACCTCAGCGGAAAGCTCGGATGCCCTTGCACGGGTCCTCACGGCAATCGCCACAAGCGTGGCCAAGCCAACAGCAGCAGCTGCACAGTGGTGAATCACAGGCCAGCGGCATTTCTGGAGAGCGGATGCACGTGTCAGCCAACTTGAGCACTTCGCCGATTGAAACTGGGTTTGCATTGCCAAACAATCACCTAAACACCCAGAGTGAAAAGACCAACGAACAAGAAATGAAAGGCACCCGAGTGGACAACGAAGAAGCCGGCGACGAAGAAGATGCAGAGTTGGCGGCGGCTGAGGCTCAAAGAGAAGCTTTGTGGGCCGCAGCAGAGCGAGCGGCAGTGCGTCGAGCAGGGCTTCAGCACTCGCCCTCTCCCTCCTCCTCTGGGCCTCCTTTTCACGCAAGGTCCCCTAGTGCCACCACGCGAGCCGCAATGGTAGCCACTACTGGTGGAGAAGCAGGACCTGATGAAGGAGCAAAAGCCACAATTCCGCAAGCAACAATGCCTCTCAGTGGTGGTGCTTTCCAAGGTTCATCTCCATTTCGCCCTCCGCGGATGGGCCAACAAGTGCTGAGCCCGATTACGCAGCCGTCTGACTCGTTGCGGCGGTCGGTCGGGACCCTGGAGCAAATATTGGAGCGATGGGCCGACGAAGACGACGACCGCACTCTTTCTGGCCGCACACATCCAACGACCACAGCCACCGCAAATGCTTCTGAATCACCTGCCAGGTCTCTTGTATCACGCGCAGCGTCGGCTCCACTCCCCTCGAGCAGTGCCCGCCGCCGCGACAACAGCAGCAACAGGAGTGGATTCAGGAGCCCCGTTGGGATGAAAAGTAGTGCCCCCTCCACAACGCCAGCTGTGGAAGTAGTGGCAGGCGTGCCGCTTCTGCCTCCTCGGGAGATCCCGCGCAGCTTACCGAGGGCCTTGCCTACTTTTACAGCTGCACCGCCGCCACCAACCGCCACACCATCTCGTGACTCTGGCTCCTCCTTCAGCAGCCCCGCTGGTGGTCGCTCTGCTAACCCTCCTAAGATAAGTGGCGGTAAGTCAAACGGGAGTAGCCCAGTGGTGCTAGCTCCGGTCGCGGCTCCGCCATCTGCGTCCAAACGTCCTCTGCCTCGCCCACCTTCACCGGCGGCGCTCCGAGCTGCCACAGAAGCAGCATCCGAAGAAGAAGACGAGGACCACACTCCCTTTGCTGCCACTGCGACGCAAAACAGGGGGCGCCCATACACTACTACTCCCAACAGAAGCCGCAGTAGCGAATCATACCGCCACAGTCGAGCTGCCGGAGTTGGCAGTGCAGTAACAGAGGGTGATGATTTTCTGGCCCTCTCACCAGAGCCACGGTTGCCGCCAACAGGTCGAAAGCTGAGTTCCGGCGAGGCGTCATCTCCTTCGATTCTTCAGCTTCGGTCCTCGAAATCGCCTCCTCCTGCAGTCTCAGCCGAGGCTACTCCCTCAGGTGCTGGCGCGCGTTCAGCAAACGTGGCAGCGAGCAGGAGCAGTGGGCAGGGTTCCTTGCCGTCTATTCATGGAATGAGTGGATCGGGAAGGAGGGCAAAGAGTGCACCACTGCCGTCGCTTCCTGTGGTGAGCGGACTTCACATCAGTAACGAGAAGTTGCTAGTGTTGTCGCCTCCCGAAAAAGTGTCGTTTGCAAGCCGCCTTCGCAGCTGTAGTAGTGGTGGTGATAATGCTGGTTTATCTGGTTCTTCTGCGCGTCGAGGGCAAGAAGCTGACAGCTCACGGCCGGGCCATCATTTGACCAATGGTAGCTCCGAGAGCAACTATGACGGTTTTGGTGGGCATGAAAGCGCGGAGGATGAAAATAACCTGTTGCCAGTGGCGCGAGGACTTCAATTTGATAACGAAGTGGAATACTCTGCTCCCGACAATGCAGTGCGCAGTATGAATGACCACTACAGCGCATCCGAAGCTATTTTGGGCGGAGATTATCGACCTGATTCGCTTGCTCACGGCCAAGTGCAGTATGAGAATTACTCGGCCTACGAGGAGGACCCAAGCGATCACGATGATGACAAAATTGCTGTATACGAGGACGAAGGCAGCAGCGATGCGCATTCGAGGCCTCCTTCAACCACTGGCGTGAAAAGTGTCGTCGAGCCAAAGGATTCGAATCAGTTCGCTGGCTCTCACCGTTCTACTGCGGCTGTCATGAGTGGTGGTGATATAATTCTGCGGTACCCTTATTACGCTAATGAGAGTATTAGTGACCACGGAGATGGCAACAACGCGGGCAATGCTGGCGATCGCTTCTTGCAAATGAGCACTGACGAAGAGCTTGAATTGGCAGAGGCGCGAGGTCTAGCGGAGGCGAACATTCCTGGTGGTGGTATTGGTGGTGGTGTCCGAGATGGCGGCCTAGCGACTTACGGAAGAAGTGAATGGCGTGCTTCGAACGACAGCGATGACGGCACTGATCTTAACCCAAGGAGTAGGCATCTTCCTGCTCATAATGATTTTGGTGCCAATTTCGACTTCGAGAACAGCGACAGCAGTGGCGGCTACGAAGACGTTGAAGAAGAAGGTTCAACTTATGAAGACTCGCTTAGTGGCAACAACAGCTACGCAGCAGACGATTCTTACGAACGAGGGATGCCGCCCACGGGCAACGCCCACAGTGGCCGAGGCTTAAGTGGTAGCAACACCTCCTCGCGAGACAGTTTCAGTGGTCTTGAGGGTGAAAGGTCCATGAGCGGCCATCTGCCAGGAGGTGTCGCGTCCGCATTTGGTCGCTTTTCCAGTCTCTTAGCTGCGGTCGACCAGCAGAACAATACCACGAACCCAGTGGAAACGCCAGAGGACGATTCTCCTTTCCCTGAATCGGGATTGAATGCTCTAGCCACACCACAGAATACGAAATCCTTCGACGGCAATATCAACCGAAGCGCCAGCGCTTTAGATCGCTTTCCACGCTCGAGTTTGCCGTCGTTAGGAAGTCAACCAGATGGCGGAAGCAGCAACTTTGAACCTGTCAATAGGGGCCGCACGCCACCGCCTCGAAACCCAGCAGCGCTGCTGGCTCCTCTCATTGCTCCGGGCTTTAGTGGAGGTGGAACCGCAGGAACAGGCATTGGAGGAGGAAACCCCACTCACAGTGTTGTTGGGCGTGCGCACTCTGTGTCACCGAGTTTCAGCCAGCACGTACCGTTAGGCAAAGCCAATCAGGGAGCAAGCTTGGAAAATGGCGGTTTGGGTTCATTTAGTGCCGGCAACAGTGGTGGTCGCATGCCTGCAGCAGCTGCGACTCCTCTGCTACGGCTCCGAGCCACTGACCCTTCGCCCACGGGCGTGGGCTTGTTCTACGGTACGCCTTCTCCTCAACAGCCGCCTCAGGCGCCGTCTTCGCACCTCCAGGAGACTTCTGTATCCCGTGCCGTGCCCCTCTATGGATCGCACAGCAAAGATATAGAATTTCGTCGAGGCAGTGCTTCTATGCGCATGCATGAGCAGCTGCCAGACCTGTCTGCTCTGAGCAAAAAAGAACAGGGGGAACTCGAGGGTTCTAAATTCGGTTCTTGGCGAGAGACAAGCGAGCTCCTGTGATGGCAGCTGCCTTCCTTCCTGGCTTTCCTTGAGCGCTGTGTGCCTCCAATCCAGTTTTTATTGCCCTCTCATATCCTCTATATTGCCCTTGGCCCATTGCCCATTGTGTTAAAGTCATTGCTAAATATCAAATACTTCACTTAAGTGTGACTCAAAAAAAATTTTGACTTGCGCGCAACGCACGCGCGTGCACTTCTGCCTTCTGCCCGCAGCACTGGCTTCTGTGTCATTTGGGTTTATATTATTGTATTGGTATCAGTTCGAGCTCCCAAGTTCGAGTTCGGGAACTTCTCGAAGGGGTGGAGTTCGCTTGTGCGTACTATACGTGCTGGCTGGCTGGGTTGCCATTAGGTTACGTGCGTAAGGATGTAGGGCGTTGAAAATGCGCACAAATACCGAAAACAAGGAGATTTCGGATTTCGATCAGAGTTTGTGAGTTCAAACTTTCCTCCCAGTAATAATATCATTTTTTTGTCCTTTCTCGGCTTCTCCCTTATAGCCTGCCCGGTCCTTGCGCTAGAATTCCGGCGACATTTTGAGTAGAACCTGCTTGAGTAAGTACGCGAAATCAGACTCTGAGTCTGTCTTGTCCGCAGCGCGAGCGTAGTTACCCAGGTTTTGAACAAAGTCAGCAGCAACTTTGTCAGAGGCTGCACTCACCATAGCTCCAAAGGTCCAGTTCTTGTATTTAGCCTCGAGGGCGCGTAGTGACGCATTGACTGCCGTTACTTGCTCTGTCAAGAGAAAGACTACAACAGAAAACATGATCACGAACTCTTTGCGCAGCCTCTCTACTCTCGCTTGGTACTTGAATTATCCGTGGGACTCTCGTTTGATCAAAGGCAGGCACAATGGAGGATTGATTTATTTTGGCGGCGGCTACAAGCATTGTCAGCACGATCTTG
>Ga0307930_1001012_pt1 | contig 22570 bp, 24 predicted proteins | sample OrgLakmetageno46_FD_203161 | JGI IMG/M metagenome (GOLD analysis project Ga0307930, IMG submission 203161) | Saline water microbial communities from Organic Lake, Antarctica - #46 | ecosystem: Environmental > Aquatic > Non-marine Saline and Alkaline > Saline | place: Antarctica: Organic Lake...
GGCGGGTACCGCACCGATCTCAGCCAGCAGCCAAGACCTATTAAACAATACTTAAACGCCAGGGGTGGATCAGTTTTAGATTGGCGATATTGCCAATAAATGGGTCAGTTTTGAGTTGGCGTTGACACTAAGACGCATGGTGGTATTATCGCCTCTGATAAGGAGTTATGAAGGCTACATGGCAATTCCCAAGGATGTGGCTTTGGGCTATACCGTGATGCTGGCTGAGATCGTCGAGCAATTGGATGAAGAAATCTCAACTCACGTCTTTATTCAGGGCGATGTCGGTGGTTGAGCCTGAAAAAGCGAACTGTTTGCAGCAAAGTGTTCGTGCAAGTAGACCTGTGGTTGTGAAAAGAGATCTGGAGATATCGATGGCTGGGCTGTCCTGTGGCGAAGTCTCGCTACTCGCATGGAAAATTCTTGGAACCGGTGCAGATGAATTTATGACCCTGAGCGAGGATTCGATACCGTTGACTATACGCATGCTGGTGAAAGGCTATCGTCACGACCAAGCCGTAGAGGCTGGCGAATCGGGAGTGCTGGGACTAGCAGCGGCGAATTTTCGGCGATACTTGGATTGGATCGTGATAATACGGTTTTGATGCTGGGTACTGAGGGTGCTACCGATCCCGAGATATATCAACAGTTAGTTGGATAAGCCCAATGAGTCCTCAGTAGGCGGTCTAATGACCGTCTATTTTTACCTTTTTCAAGTATGCGCTCTAATCTTTTTTTTCTTCTACCGGTACTGTTAAACCGACTTTCAATGGGCCCATAACGACGTGCGTCTGGAAACTGCGCACGTTATTATTTTCAAAAAGTGCGTCGCTGGTGAATCGCTCATAATCTTCCATATCTAAGGTGGTCACTACGAGTATGAAATCAGTACTGCCCGTCACGTAGTAGCACTATTGTACTTCCTCCCGTTTTTTATTTCTTTTTTGAACAAATCCATTAGATCAGAACGTTCGCGCTCCAGGCTGACATGTACGATCAGCGTTACATTTCGGTCGAGCGCCTTAGCGCTCACACATGATACATCGGCGCTGATAATTTGCTATTCACGCGTTCGTTTGACTTGGCACTGAACAGCAGGGGGTGGGTAAACTAACCTGTTCCCCTCTCTGTCAGGATAGATGTCGCCCTCACTGATACACTCTATTAATAATCCAGGGATCGACTGGAGATCGACATGCCTCGCTATTCCGAAGAGCGACGTCAAGCCGTCATGGCCAAGTTTTTTCCACCGTACAACCAAGGCGTGGAAGAGATTGCCGAACAAGAAGGCATTTCAGCTGCCACTGTTTACGAGTGGCGCAAAGCCGCGCGCTGAGAGCCGCTGCCTACCTGATGCCCATGATCAGGGAGCGGATAGATGGTCATCCCGTGACAAGTTTGCAGCGGTGATCGAGACGGCCGCCATGAACGCGGAAGAGCTCGTTGTGTATTGCTGTCAACGTAGTCTGTACCCCGAACATCTTCAGCGTTGGTGTCAAGACTGTGAGCAGCCAGTCTCTCATACCAGGAACGGCAACGAGAGGCTGACGAATCCAAGCAACAGCGCAAGCGTATTCAAATGCTTGAACGTGAATTAAGGCGCAAGAACGACGCGTTGGCAGAGACAGCGGCGCTTCTAACACTGTCAAAAAAAGCACGGGCGATCTGGGGGGACGAGGAGTCATGATCAGTATCGAAGATCGTCAAAAGTCGTGGTACTGATTGCTGAAGCCTACCAAAATGGGGCCTCTTGTACCGCAGCGTGTGGAATCCTAGGTATTTCCACTCGCACCCACCAACGCTGGACCCAAGAGGATGGTGCTAACGCAGACCAGCGCTCTTTTGTCGAACGCGCTGACCGCTGAAGAAACGGACATACTTGCACAGTGCCATTGGCCTGAGTTTGCGGACCTGCCCCCAGATCAAATCGTGGTGCGACTGATGAATGAAGAGTGGCTCTACCTCGCCTCGGTCTCCAGTTTTATCGAGTGCTGAGAAAGCATGGCGAGCTGGCAGGTTCTTTTGGCTGAGTTAGCCGAGAACTCCCGCACCGTTATTGAGCGTGCGGTGTTGTCTGATAAGATCGTCAATCAACCGCTGGTGCTGTACTCGGATAATGGCAGCCTGTTCAAAGGGGTCACCTTGCTAGAGAAATTACGCGACCTGCAGATTGCCCCTCATTTAGTCGGCCCCGCGTCAGCAATGACAATGCTTTTTCTGAGGCGTTGTTCAAAACCTGTAAATACGTGTTGGGTTATCCTGCCAGTGGGTTCACAGGCCTGACCGAAGCCAGACAATGGGTTCATAGTTTTGATCAGTGGTATAACTACACGCATCGCCGCTCCGGTGAGGACACGGTGATTCTGGCACAACGGCACAGTCTGAATCAGGCCGCACGAGCCGCAAAATAAGAGCGCTGGAGTGGCAACACACGCAACTGGGCACCGGCCTCGTTGGTCACCTTAAACCCGGAGCGAAAAGAGGCGTTGGTTGCCATGGAGGTTGCAGCTTACGAATTGAGCATAAGCGACAGATAGCTTGACAGTTACCCTTGGACCGCGAGCTGGTGCGCCATGCTGAGATCACCCAAAAGACCGGCACGGCAATCTACTTCGCTGACCCGCACAACCCTTGGTAACGAGCTGTTAACGAGAATAAAAACGGCTTGTTGCGACAGTACATGCCGACGGGAACCGATCTGTCTGTATTCAGCTAAGATGAGCTAGATGCTTTTGCCTTTCAGCTCAACATTCGACTGCAGAAAACAGTTAGATTTCAAAGCATCGCTGGAGGTGTTTATGGATTTGATCACCTGGACCCGAAAAGCGGTATCAGGCGCTCATTAAACCGAGTGTTGTACTTGGAGACCGCCCGCTCTGTCGGGGGGAGAGCTAGGCTACTAACAGCCAAGAAAAGATGAGTACAATTCTATAACTCTACCTATACTGTGCTATGACGCTGCGAGCGTTGTATAGTCTAATTGGGTACAATTAAAAAAATAATCTTCAGTTGCGAACGTAGGTAGGCACTTAATGGTTCATGTGACAGCGGCTGGTCCTAGTCAAAATGACAATTGTCCAGAAGGAAACCTTTCAAAGGCTGCATACGACGAAATAATGCGCTTGATCCATGCCCGGGAGCTATCAGCAGGGCAAATCGTGCAAGAGCGCCGGCTTGCGAATAGGTTAAATATGTCGCGGACGCCAGTGCGCGAGGCCCTGAGGAAGTTAGAAGCAGAATCTTGGCTGGTACGCCTTAACGCGCGTACTATAGCGGTTAAGCGCGTTTCTATCGAAGATTACCTGTCTGCTCTACAAATTAGGGAACTACTGGAACCTGAAGTAGCCGCTATTGTCGCCTTGACTATCGAACCTGCAGTAGTAATAGATTGGCGCCATAAATTGAAAGTTTTGATGGAATTAGATAGTCCTAGCCCAAAACAGCAATGGGAATTCGATCAATCCCTGCACATGGGAATTGCCAACGCGTCCAAAAACACTCTTTTGCCTCGCATTATTAGCGAGTTGCGAAAGACGACACAACTCTTTGAAAATCAAACTCTTCAAGCGCAGCCGCTCCCCGGCTATGACGAACATATGGCCATCATCGATGCTGTCGAGAAAAAAGACCCTTTGGCTGCTCGCGACGCAATGCGCACCCACCTAAAGCAAACCAAAAAGAGTATCTTCGAAGCTCTTTAACAAAGTTCGAATGCTCCCGAAGAGCCGGTATCTCCGGATTTTGTATCAGTCGCATATAGTTCAATTTACGTTCTTGACGACGGGTTTAGTATGTGACAATGTTAGGTGGTATACCAGTGATGTGCCGATAAATCCTACGACATAAAAGAGGGAAGAGAGATGAACAGCCGTATCTTAACTGGTTGCTTAGTTCTAGCGACGTTTATTTCAGGTGCTGTTGTGGCAGAGACCCTTACCTTGCGCGCAGGACATTCCGCGAATCTTAGTGAACCCTATCAAAAAGGGCTGGAGCGATTTGCGAAAGTAGTCGCTGAAGAGACTAATGGGCAGGTTCGGGTAGAAATTTTCCCTAATAATCAACTTGGTGATGAAAAGGAGATGATTGAAGGTCTGACACTGGGTACCCTGGACATCACCGTACCCACCAATGGTGTTTTGACGAATTTTGTTGATGAATTGTCTATTTTCGACTTGCCATTCCTCTTTGATGATCGCGCACATATGTACCGTGTTATGGATGGTGACGTAGGTGATAAACTCGCTGAGTCAATGCAAGACAGGGGCTACCGGCTGCTGGGGTTTTATGAAGCTGGAATCCGACACATCATATCCAAAGATCCTATTCATTCTATCGAAGACCTACAAAACGATAAGATTCGAACCATGCAAATCCCTGCTCATGTTGCTTCATTCAATGCCTTTGGCGCTAATGCAACACCGCTTGCCTACAGTGAACTCTATTCCGCGTTGCAATCTGGCGTCGTGGATGGCGCAGAAGCAGCTTATATGAACTACCATTCTAAGCGTTTTTATGAAGTGGCACCGTTTTTGGCTGAAGTGAGCTGGACAGTATTGGTCGCCGATCTCGTTATGTCTGAGTCGCGATTCCAGAGCTTGCCTGAAAATGTTCAACAAGTGTTGCTTAAAGCTGGTCGCGAATCGGCTCAGTACGAACGTGAAATCTATGCTGCAAGTGATGCTGTACTGCGAGCTGAAGTTATCTCAGAGGGCGTGACGGTTACGAAGCCAGACATAGAGCCTTTCCGTCAAAATGCCAGACCCGTTTACCGAAGATTCGCCAACACAGATATGAAGCAAGATCTCCTGAAAATGATTGAACAGGCTCGCTGAAACCTCTGGAGTGCTCTCTCTAACGTGAGCAGGGGCGAACTCTGTTTGATTAATCATGCTCAATGGAGATTGTTTTCATGCAGGTTACACTCTGGGTAGCTGGCCAACTTCTTAAGAGCATACGGGCAGTGGTTGCGATGATGGTCGTCATTTTTTTTTCTTATATGATCGTTGCTGTACTTGCCCAAGTATTTGGTCGGTATATTTTTAATTATTCCATCGCTGGTGTTTCAGAAACCGCTACGTTCGCTCAGATATGGATGGTTTTCTTAGCAGCGGGCCTTGCGACGCGTGAAAAACTTCATGTGGGGGTCGATATTCTCTATGCGGTATTACCGAGGCCTCTCCAGCGTGTGGTTGCTGTTCTAATACTGGTGGCTGGAACATGGTTTTTAGGGTTGGCTTTTATCGGTAGTTGGCGACTAATTCAGGTCGGTATGATGCAGACATCACCAGCTTTGCAAATACCTATGTGGTTAGCTTACCTGTCGTTTCCTATTGGAATATTTTATTTCGCACTTGAATTTTGTATCTCCTATATACGCAAGATTTGGGTTTCCATTGACATATCTGAGAATGAAGAGACTGCAAAATGACTGTGGTCGCCATTGCATTTTTTACCCTGATTATACTGGGTGCGCCTATTGTTTTCGCAATGGGTGTTTCCTCCACCATGGCAATAGTTTCGGAAGGCGTACCTATAGCCATCGTATCCCAGCGGATGTTTGGTGGGTTAAACAGCTTCACTATCATGGCTATTCCCTTCTTTGTATTTTCCGGGCTTATTATGGAGCACGGCGGCATAGCGCGCCGTATTATTGATTTCGCTACAGCGTTGGTCGGTTGGATTCGGGGGTCCTTATTGCTTGTCTCTGTAGTGTCAGGCACGGGGCTAGCAGCTATATCGGGTTCGGGTTCGGCAGACACAGCAGCCACTTCATCCCTAATGCTGCCTGAAATGCGCCGCAGAAAGTACAACATCGATTTCGCTGCTGCGCTGATGGCAGCTGCTGGTTCTTTGGGCCCTATCATTCCGCCTTCCATCATGATGGTGATACTGGCGAGCGTTGGGAATTTGTCGGTTGGGGATATGTTTCTTGGTGGTATTTTACCGGGTTTGCTTATGGCTGTAGGTTTGCTCATTGTTGGTTATGCCCATGCCCGATATCATAGCAGTACATACTCAGAAGTTACGAAATTTTCTTTAAGGCGTCTGGGCCTATCATTTTTGAAAGCTGGGCCTGCCTTTATGATGCCGATCATTATTATCGGTGGAATCGTCGGTGGTATATTTACGCCAACCGAGGCAGCGGCCGTCGCCGTCGCAGCAGGTTTGATTATTGGTCTGTTCGTTTATCGCGAGCTAAAAATCTGCAACATACCGCGATTAATTCTACGGGCTGCAAGTATTTCTGCATCTGTGATGATGATCATCGCAACAGCCAGCATATTCTCGTGGCTAATTGCGAGGGAAAATGTTCCAAGCGAACTTGTTTCGTTCTTGCAGGGAATATCAGACAGTCCTTGGGTCTTTCTTGCTTTTCTAAATGTAGGCCTTCTTATGATTGGAATGGTCATGGAAAGTATTTCCGCCATTTTGATTCTTATACCGGTACTGATGCCTGTAGCTGAAAGCTATGGTATCGATCCACTACACTTAGGCGTCGTAGTCATTCTGAACCTTTCGATTGGAATGATAACACCTCCTTACGGTATTACGCTTTTTGTCGCCAGTAGCATAGCACAGAGACCAATTACGCGTGTCGCCGCCAAAGTCCTTTTTCCATTGTTGGTCATGATTGCAGTGCTGATCTTGGCTACTTATGTACCTAGCGTTGTTACGGGATTGCCCACATTACTTAGTGATTAAGGTTTGTGTCTTGAACTGATTTTCTAAGGAATAATTAGAATGAAAACTTTCGAAGGTACCTACACAATGGGTAAAATTTATGTCTGAAGTAAGTCCCACAGAAACTCGCGCAATCTCATTCCTGAGGGATCTTATTAAGGCGCAGGCAAAAGGGGAAGCCGCGGTGCAGGCGGTAATTTCTTCTCGATTGAAATCTGCGGGGTGCAAGATTTCTGATCTAACTTATGACCCAACTACCGTTCCTGTAGTCGGTGACTTCGCGACAGGCACGAAACAAGCCTTGGGCGAGCGTACTGCAGTCGTCGGCACTTATAAAGGTGATCCGAGCAAGTGCAGTTTACTGGTCTTTGCGCATCCCGATGGTGAAAAACTCCAAGCCGATCACGGCTGGAGTCACGATCCCTTTGAAGGAGAAGTTGATGGTGGACGCATTTACGGTTGGGGTGTAGCTGACGATTTGGCCGGGTGCGCTGCCGCTGTACTTGCGATTGAAGCGGCCGCAGCCTCGGGCGCTGAATTGGGAACCATCGTCTTTGCCAGCACACCAAGCAAGAAAAATGCTCGTGGCGTAGCAGCTTTACTTTACCAAAAGCTTTCGGCCGACGGTAGTCTGTATCTGCACCCCGCCGAATCCGGTGTCGGTATGCAAGAGATCAAGGCGGTGACCCCGGGATATCTGGATCTGAAAATCAGTGTGGCTGGTCGTCGCCCTGACACTGCAGAGCCCAGCCACACCGCGTTTTTGCACCGCGCGATCAATCCGGTGAACAAGGCGGTGCTAATTATTTCTGCGCTGCAAGAACTGGACGAGAATCGAGGCGAGCGAATCAATCACCCAATGATCGATGCCTTCATTGGCCGATCGACCAATATCCTAGTGTCATATCTAAAAAGCGGCAGCATGGCCAAATTCTCACGCGTGCCGGAGATGTGCGAATTGGGTCTCGCGGTTTCTTTTCCACCTCAGGAGACAATGCGTGCGGTTCAGGATGAGGTTGAAGCTGCGCTGAACGCCTGTTTTGATGCCGACCCGTGGTTGGCAAAAAATCGCCCAACGTTGGAATGGCTGTCGGGTGGGACCGGTGCAGAGGTGCCAGAAAACCATCCGCTTTTCCGAGTGACAAGTGATGCGGTCCGAGAGGTTACCGGCAAAATCCCCTTTGTAAATCCGCTTCATATGGCCAGCGACATCCGAAACCCAGCAGTGGAAAAGGGAATTCCAACTGTTGCTTTTGGATGTCTCTGTGGTGATCTGACCCAGAATGAAAAACGTGATGAATGGGTCGATGTGGCCGATTTTCATCGAATGGTAAAAGCCACTACCGAAGTCGTCACTAACTGGTGCAGGCGTTCACGCAGTGCCAGTCGTGACCAATAAAAAGCTATTAAAAACAGAAACTAATCAACCAACTGGAGTAGAACTAGAGTGAATATCCTTAGAGATAAACTTTCGCTGGTGGCTGCTGTCGCAGTAACCTCTATTTTTGCGCAGCCGTTGCTGGCAATGGATTGCCCCGAAAACCTAACATTGGTGGAGGCGGGCAAGTTGACCATGTCAATCAACGCAACGTTGCCGCCGGTTCAGTACATTGACGAAAATGGTGAACTGGTTGGGCTCAACCGCGATATGGGCGACGAGATCGCAAAGCGGATGTGCCTTGAGGCCAACTATGTCAACGTCAGCTTTGAGGTGCAGATCCCCGGTCTCGCCTCGGACCGCTGGGACATGATTAATACCGGCTTGTTTTACACGCCTGACCGCACCAAGATCATGCACCTTATCCCGATCCGGGTGGTGGCATTGGCATTGGTCGCGCAGGCCGGCAACCCACTTAATTTGGGATCCCCCGAAGACATGGCCGGCCGAGTCGTCGCTGTCGAAATCGCTGGTGCTGAGGAAAGGCAGCTTAGGGAAGTGAACGATGAGCAAATCGCCAACGGCCTTGAGCCGATGGATATTCGGGTTTTTAACAACTACGGCGACGCCTTCCTTGCGTTGGCATCTGGTCAAGTTAATGCGGTCTTTGCTGCCGACAGTACAGGTGTCTACTATCAGCAGAACGGTCAGTTTGAGATCGCTGCCACCGGCCTGTTGCCAGGGACCGCGACGACGATGGCTGTAGACGAACAGGCGACGGCAGAAGCCATTGTTAACGCGCTTAACGAGATGCTGGCGGACGGCACCTATGATCGCCTGATGGAAAATTCGGGGGCCACAAAGGTGGATGCGTGGAAAGATTGGTCTGGTGAGTTCGAATATCACTACAACCCCGACTCCTAATTCATTTTTTACAGCAAGCAGGGGCCAATTCGACCCTCTGCTTGCCACATGACAAGGACCTTTCTTGATGCAGTGGAGCTGGGAACACTTCTTCCAATATCTCTTTAGTGGCTACATGATCGAGGGGGTCTGGACGACCGTCTGGCTGGCCGTGATTTCGATGATCATCGGTGTCACGCTGGGTATTACACTGGCCTTTATGAAGATGTCGCACACGCGTGCAGTGCGCGTGTTCGCCAATACCTATATTTGGCTCTGGCGTGGGACTCCCCTGCTAGTTCAGTTGGTCATAATCTACACCGGCTTGCCACAGTTGGGAATTCGGCTTGGGGTGGTCGAATCGGCCATTCTGGCGCTAGCGCTCCACGAGGGGGCCTATTTCGCTGAGATTGTCCGGTCCGGGATTATGTCGGTGAATAAGGGGCAGGAGGATGCCTCCTGCGCGCTGGGAATGACTTGGTCGCAACGGATGCGCATCGTGATCGTGCCTCAGGCTATACGTGTAATCATTCCGCCGCTGGGCAACCAGTTCAACCTGATGCTTAAAACCACGTCACTGGCCTCGGTTATTTCGATGGAAGAACTTTTGCGCCATGCGCAGCAACTTGCACAGATTGAGTTCCGTGTGCTCGAAGTTTATCTGGTCGCCGCGTGCTGGTACATCCTGCTGACGACGATCTGGGGGTTGATCCAATTGCGGCTCGAAAACCATTATGACAAACCTTTCGGTCCGGCCGGCAAACCGGCAAATTAAAAAGACACTGCCGATACGCAGCTGGATAACCCTGTCGCGGATCAGATTTGACTGCCGCCTCTAAGGAGAATTGACATGACCGATATGCTTACAATCACCCCAGTCACGAAACCGCGCCAGTTGGGGAAGCCAATCGTCGAGATTAAGAATCTGACCAAGGCCTTTTATGGCGTCGAGGTGCTGAAAGACATTTCACTGACGGTCCGGCAAGGCGAGGTCATCGTGATTGCAGGGCGCTCAGGTTCGGGCAAGTCCACGCTCCTACGCTGCATCGACCATCTTGAAACGTTTGATGGCGGTTCGATTACCGCCTGCGATCATTTGATTGGTTTTCGTAAGGGTCCCGGTGGCAAACTGGTGCCGCTGGCAGACAAGCAAATCGCGATCCATCGCCGCGATCTAGGTATGGTGTTTCAGAGCTTTAATCTGTTTCCCCATCTTAGCGTTCAGAATAATATTACCGTGGGGCCAATCAAGATAATGGGGGTGGACCGTGCCACTGCTGTCCGTGAAGCCAATGATCTTTTGGTCCGCGTTGGGCTGCCAGATAAGGGCAACGCCTATCCGTCTCAGCTCTCAGGTGGGCAGCAACAACGTGTCGCAATTGCAAGGGCTCTGGCCATGAAACCCAAAGTGATGCTCTTTGACGAGCCTACATCCGCGCTTGACCCCGAAATGATTTCAGAGGTGTTGGACGTGATGGTAGGTCTGTCGCAGCAAGGTATGACAATGATTGTCGTCACGCATGAAATGGGCTTTGCGCGAGCTGCCGCCGACCGCGTGGTGTTGATGCACGACGGCAAGATTGCCGAAGAAGCAGACCCAGAAACTTTTTTTAACAATCCCAGGAGCGAGCACACGCAGCTTTTCCTGTCCAAGATTCTACAGCATTGAGGCAGAGACATGGATTTAGTGCGCACAGTTCTAGGGGATGTGGCTGCCGCTGATATTGGCCCGGTTCAGTTTCACGAGCATGTCCTTTTCGATATAGCGCCGCTGGGTGCCAGCGGCGAACCTTCTGCACCAATTTTGACGTGGGATCGCTTCCAGACTGATTATTGGTCTAATGCCAATCCCGCCAATGCGCACCAGACCGATGTAGCGGTTGCGACTGCAGAACTTCGGGCGTTCGCATTGGCAGGCGGAAGTTTAATCGTGGATCAGTCAGTTGCCGGTCTGGCGCGGGATGCCATTGGTCTATCGGATGTATCCCGCGCCAGTGGCGTCCATTTGGTAGCCGCAGCGGGCACCTACACAGCGCCCTTTTTAAGTGCCGCGCAGCACGCCATGACCACAGCGGACATGGCCGATCTCTTCACAGAAGAGGTGGAAACCGGACTTGATGGCACTAAAGTGCGCGCCGGGCTGATTGGGGAAATAGGCTGCTCATGGCCGCTAGAGCCGGTTGAACACCACGCTCTGTTAGCCGCGGCAGACGCGCAGCGCAGGACCGGTGTTTCTATCAGCGTACATCCTGGACGGGACCCGCGTGCCTGTCCGCAGATTATTGATATTCTGGACACCGCCGGGGCAGATTTGTCGCGTGTCGTTCTCTGCCACATGGATCGTACCTATCCAGATGGCAGAGGCATTGCTGCCCTTCTGGATCACGGTGTTTGCGTAGAATGGGATTTTTTTGGGGTCGAACAATCCTATTATTGGATGGGTAATGTGGAACTTCCCACCGATCTCGGCCGTCTGCGTTTTATAGATGCGATGGTCGCAGCAGGCCACGGTGATCGCATCATCATTTCGCAGGACATTTGCACGCGCACCAGACTGCGGAAATGGGGTGGCCATGGCTATGGGCATATCCTGACCAATGTCGTGCCCCTCATGCACCAATACGGATTTGACCCGACTACGATACAAAACCTTGTCCGTGGCAATGCGTTGCGGCTGCTTACTTTAAAGAAGTGAATTCATGACGAACTGGATTCGCGGAACGTTTTCTGTTGTAGCGACACCGTTCGATGCCAATGGAGTTGTCGATCTTGCTGCTATGGCAGCCTATACCGAATGGCAGGTCGCCGAAGGTATTCATGGATTGATCCCTCTCGGGTCGACGGGAGAATTTCTGTCGATGACGGGCGCTGAACGTTACGAGTTCGCCATATGCGTGATTGATACGGTGGCCAGTCGGGTGCCGGTTCTGATTGGGACCGGCGCGGAATATACCGATGATGCCATCCGTTATTCCCAACAGGCTGAAACGTTAGGTGCCGATGGTGTGATGATCATTCCGCCGTTCTATTCCACTCCGACTGAGGACGAGATTTTTGAGCACTTTCGCCGTATCGCCGAAGCGATCACGATTCCAGTTATGTCGTATAACAATCCTGCGACGGCCAATGTCGATCTGACACCCGCAATAGTGGCGCGGCTTTCGACCATCCCAGGAGTTGATTACATCAAGGAATCGACGATGGATGTAGCCCGCGTGCGCGACATCCTCGATCTATGCGGCGGCCGGATGACTGTTTTCGGCGGCATAATGGGCTACGAATTCTTTATGAACGGGGCGGAGGGTTGGGTCGCTGTCGGCTCGAATCTGATGCCACGCGAATGTTCGCGTCTGATCGAATTGTCGGTGGATGAAAAAGATGTCGACGCAGCGCGTGCGCTCTATCGGCAAATTTTGCCAGTCATACGGCTGGTCGGCAGTCACCGTTACGTCGCTGCGACCAAATCGGCATTAGGCATGCTGGGTCATGCAGTCGGCGAGCCGCGCGCGCCACGCCTGCCCACGCCCGATGCCGAAATCGAGGATGTTTGCGCCGCGTTGACTGCGGCGGGGCTTACTCCGCAGCAGGAGGCCTGACTTTGTCTCAAGGTGAAAACAACGCAGCGAATCCAGCACCGGATTGCGGCGGTGAAATCAGTTTCTTATTCGACGGAAAATCACTGAGCGCGCGTGAGGGCGACAGTATTGCCGCGGCATTAACTGCATCGGGTATGGTTCGGTTACGTCGGACGGCGACAGGCGAGCCGCGCGGCCTTTTCTGTGGCATGGGGGTTTGCAATGATTGTTTGGTTGAGGTGGATGGCACAAGATCGCGCCGCGCCTGCATGACAGCGGTTAAGCATGGGATGAACATTATCACTCAGGATGACTGCCGGCTGGGGCCGATGCAGGACGCGTTGCTAGCCAAGTCTGAAGATGTCGAGACGGCGGATGTTGCAATTGTCGCGGCGGGACCCACAGGTTTGACCGCTGCGATGGTTCGGCTGGGTAGATGTACCAGCGAAGTCCCAAGCTTAGCGGCTCGCGTCGCCCGCATCGGCAGGTTTCAGTCTGCACTTTGGCAGCTCTACAAGGCACCGCCGCCCGATAACACCTCTGCCCCTGATGATTTGCTGATTTGCCGCTGTGAATCTGTATCGTTGTAACGGGATTGCCCACATTACTTAGCGATTAAGGTTTGTGTCTTGAACTGATTTTTTAAGGAATAATTAGAATGAAAACTTTCGAAGGTACCTATACGGTACTGATAACTCCATTTGATGAGTTACAGTGTTTTGATGAAGCTAGAATGCGGAGTTTTGTTGACTGGCAGATTGAACAAGGGATTCAAGGTCTGGTGCCCCTGGGAAGTACCGGTGAGTTTCTTTCGATGTCTGACGAAGAGCGACACAAGGTTGCCCAGACGGTTATCGAACAATCGGCTGGCCGGGTTCCTGTGCTGGTAGGAACTGGAGCAGAGAGTACCGAAGACGTAATTCGTTACAGCCAAGACGCTGAAAATCTAGGCGCCGATGGTTTACTGATCATTCCGCCTTTTTATTGCAATCCTACAGAAGATGAATTATTTGAGCATTTTCGTAGGGTAGGTGACGCGGTCTCAATTCCGATTATGATATATAACAATCCTAACGCTGCCAATGTAGATATGTTTCCCAAAACAGTAGCACGCCTGTCAACAATTGATAATGTTTTGTATATAAAAGAATCAACGTTGGAAGTTACCCGAGTGCGCGACATTATACGCCTCTGTGGTGATCGCATAACGGTGTTTGGCGGAGTGCTTGGGTTTGAGTCTTTTTTAGCCGGAGCGAAAGGATGGATTGCTGTGGGATCCAACGTTATGCCAGCAGAATTTGCGCAGATTTATACCGCCACAGCAATTGAAAAAGATCTTGACAAGGCTCGGAAAATATATAAGCGAATATTACCAGTAATTGATTTTGTTTTTGGGCACAGGTATGTGTCCGGAACGAAGACGCTTTTAGCCGAAATGGGGCTGAGTGTTGGCGCCCCGCGATCACCTAGATTGCCGTCACCGCCGGAAGACATTAAGTGGGCCAAGGATATCGTGAACACGCTTGGCCTCAATTCCTAGTTTTAACTTAAGCGTGGGTACAACCTTTAGTTGGTTGAACTGGTGGGAAGAGGTCCAAGCCTTCCGTCAAATCTTTTTTGTGCTCCGGAGGTCTAACGAATGAATGCTTTGGGACGTAAGATGAAAATTGGGGCTCCAATTGTGGAGTTTAGTTTTAATACAAAGCCCGTGAAAGCAGTGCAAGGACAAAGCATAGCATCGGCCCTCGTCTCAGCGGGTATACTGGCACAACGTGTTGGGCGCAACCAATCCGAGCATGGTCACTATTGTGGGATGGGAACTTGCTATGAGTGTCTAGTAACGATCGATGGCGTTTCTGGTCAGAGATCTTGCATAACGCCTGTGCGAAGCGGGATATCGATTGAATCCCAATCTTACCACTCTAATCCTGTACGCGAGAGTTCAGGCCCCGATTCGGTATACCTGCCTGAAGCAGAATTGTCTGAGGTCGACGTCGAGGTGCTCATTGTGGGAGCGGGTCCAGCCGGGCTCGAAGCCGCTTTGGCAGCTCGTCGTGCAGGGGCTGAGGTAATGCTTATCGATGAGCGATCTTCACTAGGTGGACAGTATTTTAAACAGCTTTCGTCAGCCTATACGACAGAGGATCAACGTGCACCGGATCGTCAAATGCAATGGGGTCGCGAATTGGCGAGCGAGGTGCGAGATTCCGGCGTGACGATTAGGCGAGAAACCTTGGTCTGGGGTGCGTTCCAAGAAAGTGGAGCGGACATCATCCAAATCGGCATTAAACACCAAAACCAGGCGAGTTTGCTACGACCCAAAGCCTTGATTGTGGCGACAGGGGCTACAGAACGCCCTTATCCGGTACCGGGTTGGACCTTGCCGGGTGTTATGACCACTGGCGGACTGCAAACATTATTGCGTTGTTATCGAAGCGCCCCACCTGGACCTATTGTAGTTGCTGGCCACGGGCCTCTCAATCTGCAGATTGCTGCAGAACTGATGTCGGCAGGAGCTTCAGTAGCCGCTGTGGTCGAAAGCGGGCGACCTTTCTCACTCAGTGGTCTTGTGCATGGTGCGAAGGCAGCCTATAGGGGACCCAAACTGATAGCTGAGGGTATCAAATATCTATGGATGCTTCGCCGAAAGGGTGTGCCTATCATCTATGGTCATGCAATAGCTGCTATTCACGGGAAAGACGTTGTCGAGTCCGTTGAGTTGGCTCTGGTTAACGATGATGGCAGTTTGGGGGAAAGCCGTCGGACGATTATTGCCAGTGCAGTCGGTCTTGGATACGGTTTCTTGCCTCAAGCCGAGATAACGCGGCTGCTGGGGGTCGCGCACAACTGGGATGGAGCCGACTCAGGCTGGATTTCGGCAGTTCGTGAGGATGATGGAAGTTGTAGCGTCCCAAGTGTGTTCGTGGCGGGAGAGGCTGGAGGATTTGGCGGGGCCCATATCGCCATGGCTCAAGGACACTTAGCTGGTTTAGCGGCGGCGCGTTACTGTGGTCATGAGGCGACCGACGCCAAAGAGCCTCAGTGGCGAAGGCAGCTACACACACACAAGTGCTTCCAGGATAATCTTTGGTCGGCTTTTCAGTCACCCTTGATGCCCCTCGCAAGTGTAACCCCGGAAACTATTATATGTCGCTGCGAAGATGTGTCTGCCTCCGAAATATACGCTTGTATTGACCAAGGGTCGGATTTCGGTGCTGTAAAACGCCGAACCCGAGCCGGAATGGGCCGATGCCAGGGCCGGTACTGTGCTGCTACTGTTCGCAACTTACTTGCAGATAGACCACTGGAAGCCACAGAATTAGACTTGCCGGCACCTCAGAACCCCATAAAGCCATTGTCTGGCGGAATCATAGCAGTGGAAAAAGACGAGTGGGGTGGTCATAAAAGAGTCATGCCGAAAAAGCGCCGCACGCAAAGAGCCGCATCTGGTAAAAACCTGGGTCATCGTCAGGCTGATGTTATCGTGATCGGCGCTGGCATTGCGGGTGTTTCGACAGCATTGCACCTTGCACGAGCCGGTATTGACGTGGCGGTAATCGATTGCGGTGTGCCGAACAATCAAGCATCTGGTGGCAATGCTGGTAGTTTGCATGTCCAGCTGCTTTCGTTTGACTATGGCAGAAAAGCTGAGGTGGGTGGCGGGCCAGCAGCGCAAGCATTACCGTTGCAACAAGCCAGCGCCATTTTATGGGGTGAATGGGCAGGTGAGCTGGACACAGATATTGAGTTTAAACGAACAGGTGGTCTGATGGTCGCCGAAACAGAACAGCAAATGAACTTTCTCAAAAAGAAGGCCTCATTAGAACGCTCTTTGGGTATTGATACGCAAGTAATTGGTTCTGCAGACGTCAGAAGTCTTATACCGTATGTATCAAAATCCGTAGTCGGGGGAGCATGGTGCAGCGAAGAAGGTAAAATAAATCCGCTGCTAGCCACTCCGGCACTGGTTGATATTGCAATTGCAGCGGGTGCAAGGTTCTATACAGGTGAAGTTGTTCAAAGTCTGTTGAAAACTGGGAATGCTTGGCACGTGCATACGAATTTAGGGACTCTAGTTGCCGGCAAGGTGGTCAATGCCTCTGGCGCATGGGCTGGTTCGATCGCTGCACTAGCCGGTATAAAGGTCCCTGTATATGGTGCCCCTTTACAAATGATTGTTACCGAGGCGTCCGAGCCCTTGGTTGACGTGCTCCTAGGTCATGCTGACCGCCATCTGACGTTGAAACAAGCAGCCAATGGCAACGTTATTATCGGTGGAGGATGGCCGGCGGGGATCAGTCGACCCTACGGGCAGCCGCGTCCGTCACTTGACAGCTTAGAAGGTAATCTATGGGCGGCTCACCGGGTACTCCCACCTGTGAAACGGCTTCAAGTATTAAGAAGCTGGGCTGCTATGAATGTCAATATTGACGGTGCCCCGATACTTGGTGAAGTTCCGTCTCATCCAGGCTTTTACAATGCGGTAACCTCGAATGGCTACACGCTGGGTCCGATGGTAGGCCGAATTACGGCCGATCTGATTCAACGAGGTGCCTGCGACTGGTCACTCGAGCCTTTCTCTCTAGAGCGTTTCAATGGCGGCCTCAAATTGTGACGTCGATTGTCGCTGCTACCGGCCTGGTATACAGACCTTTAGCGGGAGTCGTCTGTATGCTATTTGCTGCGGCTTTGTTCGTCGCAATGGATTCCGTCGCTAAATATCTTGGGCAATATTACGCAACCTCTCAATTGGTATGGGCACGTTACAGCGTTCATCTTCTGGTCTTGTTTTTTTACCTTATTGTATCCAAGAATTTAGACCGCCGCACTCTAATCAGTAACGCCCCTTTCGGTCAGTTATTAAGAGGCTTTCTGCTACTTGGTTCGACAGCCTTCTCATACCTTGCGGTTCGCGAGTTTCCTTTAACTCAGGTCTACGTCATAAACTTTAGCTCACCTATCATTGTTACTGTTTTTGCAATAATCATACTAAAAGAGCGCGTTGGGTTGGGTCGAGTACTGGCTATCCTGAGCGGCTTTTTAGGAGTCATTGTTGCAATAAAACCGGATCGGATGTTTGTTGAACCGGCGTTGATTTACCCCATCTTAATGGCCTTTTTTTTTGCTTTCTATCAAATCACTACTCGCCATTTTGGAAACCAAGACTCGGCTTTAACCTCATTGCTTTATACTGCTGTTGCTGGCGGTGTTGTGGGTACATTTCTTATTTTTTTTGTTTGGCAGCCTATTGCCTATACTCACATCGTTTACTTTTTGGCGCTGGGTTTATTGGGAGCCACTAGCCATTTCTTATTGATCATGGCCTTGCGTTTTGCGCCAGCTTCACAAGTGTCACCTTTTTTGTATTCTCAAATTATATGGGCAACAGTTTCCGGCTATTTATTTTTTGATGACTCCCCGGACAGCAGCAGCTTTGTAGGAGCCGCACTAGTAGCGGGCGCGGGTCTGTATCTTATTATTTGGGACAGAGGTGGCACTACTAAGTGATTCGGGCTCAGGGGCATTTTTCTGGTTTTGTCAAAATTAATTTTCACAGCTGTAAACGGGACACCTGCTAACAATTCAAGAGGAGATAGCAATGAAGGGTAACGAACCAATGATAAGAATGTTTGTGAATGGCCAAGCAATGTCAGGTGGAAGCATCGACTTTGCATTGAAAAATGCCACATTTTTGGGGCCTGTAAATACGGCATCTAAATACCAATTCTATTCCGTCAGGGACGAGTTCCCCGGCCTCTATCCGGTTACTCAAAACGGATCAACGGTACCCGGTGAGCTATATGAACTGCCATACGCCCAGCTGCGTGAAAGCTTGCTGCCGAACGAACCGGAAGAGCTTGAACTAAGCGTTATTGAGTTAGAGGATGGTTCTGGTTCACTCAGCATGCTGATGCGAGAAGGTTCTCTGGAGTTGCCCGGAGTTACAAATATTACCCAGCTTGGTGGCTGGCGCGTGTATCTTGCTGATAAAGAAAAAGCTTCCTCGAAACAGGAGAAACAGTCATGATCGACTTTGATCTTGTTATTCGTAATGGGACGGTCGTCACTGCTGCTGATACATCAATTTGCGATGTGGCTGTAAGCAATGGTCGTATTGTTGCTCTAGGTGAGAACTTAGGTGTTGGTCGTGAAGAGGTCGATGCAACTGGACTCTACGTACTACCCGGTGGCGTGGATGCTCACTGCCATCTTGATCAGCCGATGGGGCTTGGAATCCAGATGGCCGATGATTTCGAGTCAGGCACTCGCTCGGCAGCTTGTGGTGGCACAACGACAGTCATTCCATTTGCGGCCCAAAGCAAAGGCCAAAGCTTGCGTGCTGCTGTGGAAGATTACCACCATAGAGCCGAAAATCGTGCCTGCATCGATTACTCTTTTCACATGATCATAAGTGATCCCTCATCCAAGGTGTTAAGTGAAGAGTTACCTGCCCTAATTAATGAAGGTTATACCTCGTTTAAAATTTACATGACATATGACGACCTGAAGCTGAATGACCGCCAGATTCTTGAAACATTGGCAGTCGCGCGCAAAGAGGGAGCCATGACCATGATCCATGCTGAGAATGCGGACTGTATTGCATGGCTTACTGAGGCGTTAGAAAAAGCTGGGCATACCACGCCACGCTATCACGCCGATTCGCGCCCAGCCATCGTGGAACGAGAAGCCACTCATAGAGCAATCTCATTGGCCGAGCTAGTTGATATCCCTGTATTGATAGTTCATGTTTCTGGCACTCAGGCTATTGAGCAGATCCGCTGGGCTCAAAGCCGTGGATTACGCGTATACGCTGAAACATGCCCGCAGTATTTGTTTCTTACCGCTGAAGACCTCAACCTTAATGGATTTGAGGGTGCCAAGTGCGTGTGCAGCCCTCCACCTCGAGATGAATCCAACCAAGAGTCGGTTTGGGAAGGACTGGAAAATGGCACCTTTCAGGTTTTTTCCTCGGACCATGCACCCTTTCGCTATGAAGATTCACAGGGCAAAAAAGCCGCCGGAGAGGATGCATCGTTTCAACACATCCCTAATGGAATACCAGGCCTTGAAACACGATTGCCTCTGCTCTTTTCCGAGGGCGTACTTATGGGAAGGCTCGATATTACGCGCTTTGTGGCATTGACCTCAACTAATCCAGCACGTATTTACGGACTGTATCCACGCAAGGGCTCGATTACTGTGGGCGCAGACGCGGATATGGCAATTTGGGACCCTAATGGTGAGTGGACGGTAAAAAATGAAAACCTTCATCACGATGTTGACTACTCACCTTATGAGGGTATGAAACTTCGCGGCCGACTGAAGGTCACGGTTTCCAGAGGTCAAGCTGTTTTTCGTGATGGTGTCTATTTAGGTTCTGCAGGAACCGGTGAGTTCCTCACGCGTGAACGGCCTCAACCTGCTCGCCCCCGGGGCGAAAGCAGAGGATTCTAGGATCTGTTGATGTTTCATTACATCGACAACCATAAAACCCATAAGCTACGGCGACGATGTTTCGACAGTTGCGTTTCAATTTGTCGTAGCGTGTCGCCAGCCACATCGACTCACCTAGAATCAAACTACCGTCGGTAATTTTGGGGTAAGTAATGGAACAGATGATGAGTCTCTCAGCTCGGCGATAAATGTTGACCAGCATTCGTTAGCTTTATCTGGAGTTGCCATGGACGGAAAAGGGTTGGGTTCTGGGCGGCTTTATTGCCGTGACCGGATATAACAGGAAATACGCAATCTCGTTACTTCATCAAAAATTCGAGGTTACAGGCTCAGTTAAGGCGAAGGTAAGGCCCGGAGCGCAAGTCTATGATGAGCAGTTTAGACAGGTTTTACTCTACATCTGTTACACGGTTACTCAGGTTTGCTCGAAGCGACTTGTACCCTTTCTATCGGACCTTGTTGCTGCCATGGAATGCCACGACCACCTTCGCGTCAACGCAGATATTAGATACAAGCTGTAAAAAATCAGTGCCGCGACGGTGGATCAGCTTCTTCAACCCGAGCTGCGTTAGATTAAAGGCGGCATCAGCCGCACGAAGCCGGGCTCATTGCTGAAGAATCAAATTCAGGTTCGCACATTTACTGGCTGGGACGATGTTACTCCAAGTTTTTTTGAAATAGATCTGGTTAACCATTATGGCGGAGATCCTACCGGCGCATTTTTAAACACTCTGGTCATGATTGATGTATCGACAGGCTGGCTTGAGTACATGCCTTTACTGAAGAAAAGTGCGGCCGATGTGATTAACGGTATAAGCGTCTCTGTCAAACTGATGCCTCTTGAGCTAATAAGCCTCGATACTGATGGTGGTAGCGAGTTCATCAACTTTGAAATGCTCGACTTCTGTGAAGCTCGCAGAATAATTTTTATGCGTGCTCGTGCCTACAAAAAAGATGACCAGGCCTAAGTAGTAGAAAAGAATGAGCCAGTTTTTCGTCGGCTCGTCGGTTATAACCGTTTCCAAGGCAGGAAAACCTGGGAGGTCCTGGCAAATTTTTATTGCGTGTTGCGAAAATATGTCAATTTCTTTCAACCATCGTTTAAGTTAATCAAAAAGACTCCTCAAGGCGGCAAGGTGTCGAAACAGTGCGATGAGGCACTAACCTCCTACCAACGAATTGTTCGCAGCTTAGACGTCTCTAAAGCGACTAAAGAGAGATTAAAAGCCGAGTACTTAACGCTTGACCCGGTTTACCTCATGGCTGAGCTTACACGGCTACAAGTCAGCTTGTGGAGTTTTGCCTGGAGTCAGAGTGGGCTGGTAGAAGTCAATGAGATTAGCTTAGTGCACATTCTGGCCCATCATGAACACTCATTCCGGGCGAACGTGAACAGTTATCCCGACTGAAGATGAACGTTATTTGATGATTTTCTGGAATCGGTGTTCACTGTGTCGGAATCTACGTTCACGTTAAACCAGAACCTTTCTTAACACATTGTTTATTCAACTGTTTGCTACTCTAATTTCTTTTTTTGAGGATCGGAGTTATGCCAGCAAAGAGAATTTCAATGCGAAAAACTAAAGAAGTGCTTCGTTTGCGGCTGGAAGCCAGGCTCTCGATCCGAAAGATCAGTATCGGCAACATCCAAAAGCTACTGTCCCAATCGAATACCTTAGAGATTGTCTGGCCGTTACCAGAGGACCTGAATGATGGCCGCTTGGCGGCTATGTTTTATCCCGGCTTTGATTCTGTCTCGTCTTCACGCTATAAGGTGCCTGACTGGATAGCTCTGCTACGGTCAGGCTCTGGGGTGGTGCCATCTTTTGGAGAATGATTTCCTTACGTTCCGGTGAGTAATGGGGCATGGTTGTCCTCTGAAATAATCAGGCGACAACTACGCTGACAAACAGGGGGTAGTTCAAACGATTTCCGGGGAACCGGCAGTAAGCCTTCGAGACGCTCAATAAGCCCGCACTAAGGGTACTACCCAAACATCCTTATGAGTACGTCGAGATCCGGCGCTGCCGGGTCGATATCGATTACCACATCGATTTCCAGCAGCATCACTACTTGGTGTTGCATCATTATGTGGGCGAACGAGCGGACACCCATGCCATTGAGCGCCTGGTGCAGATCTACTTCCGGCAGTGACAGATCGCCAGCCACTCTCGCAGTCATCAGTTCGGTACCTCCGGCACATGCCCTCCCTCCATCAAAAACAACACCAGTGGACACCCGGTCGCCTCAAGAGCTGGGCCTGCGACATCGACCCAGATACACTGACTTGGGTCAGTGGTCGGCTGGATGAGCGGGGGCATCCGGAGCAGGCCTATCGTGTCCGTCTCGCTGAGCAAGGGGTGCCCCAGCTTACGCTTGAACGCCAGTTGTTTGGAAAGGTCTGAACCTAATGAAACACATCAAAGCCATTCTCCAAAGCAACCGGGATACCCCCCTCTGCCAGCCTAGTTGTCCAGTTGGCGATTTTGCCTAAATTCATATCAGATTGGGCGGTATGAGAGCAGTCATGCCACGTTATTCCGAGGAACGTAAAGCGGCCGTGTTGAAGAAGTTGTTA
>Ga0307930_1001015_pt1 | contig 22540 bp, 34 predicted proteins | sample OrgLakmetageno46_FD_203161 | JGI IMG/M metagenome (GOLD analysis project Ga0307930, IMG submission 203161) | Saline water microbial communities from Organic Lake, Antarctica - #46 | ecosystem: Environmental > Aquatic > Non-marine Saline and Alkaline > Saline | place: Antarctica: Organic Lake...
CTCTATCTAGCGTTTTCCCTCCGAACAAGTCGGCGGGGTCTGAGTGCCCAATGTGTTTCACGTCCCAAGTACACAAGGCATTTCTCCGGGCTAATTTTTGCCCCAGTAGGGCACCGGCTCAATGTTCTTGTCAGGCGGCGGGCGCCAGCCGCTCTCAGCATCGCCTGTCCTCTTTCGTGCTGCATATGGCCAATTATGGATCACGTCGCCGTGTGGTGTGTATTTCCCCCCATGGATCTCCAAATAAGAGCTCTGCTTTATTCCCGGAACCCTAGGCACGAGACGAGAAACGAGAAACGAGAACAACGAACAAAACGTGGAATTCGCCCCTGTAATCATCCTGTCCAACCCAAACCAAATCCAACTACATGGTTATGATAACTGACTCACTGAATTGTAATTGTAGATCTGTACTTAGATATAGAGACTGTTAAATGAATTATAGTGCACTGCTCCACTGTGAACACTAGAGATATAGAACTATCAAAACAAGGGAATCACACGATATCGGGATATCAAGCGTATCTGAATTGGCCGAAAATGCATGTGCGCCTGATTGGCTTCTTAGGTTTAGTTCGCGCTGCTTTGCTTTGCTTTTTATCTCTACCTGTTAGCCCTATATTTCCGGCCCTTCGGGACCTGTCTCAAAATTTAGACCGTGCAGTGGAGTCGGAATAAACAAGAAAGCACCAGCACCTCGCTCCTTGTTCCCAAAACCTCTTATCCCTTACTGAATTGTGAATTGGTGTCTCTTAAGATCAAGAGCTCGGAATATGCATGTGGCCCTGTTTGAGGCAGTAAGGCCATGAACGCGTGGTTGGTGAATAAAAAAAGATAGCGGCAGATCGGCAGATAAGTGGGGCTTTTGATAACTACTGTGCGTGTGTGAAGTGAGGGACCTACTCAAAAACTTTCTCTTCGAATTCTTTTCTGAAAGAAGCACTGCTGATAGATCCGTGGGTGATTGCTTGGTTGCATCTTGAACGAAGAGGCCAATGCAGGAGGCTCGGGCGCGATGAAAGCGAAGGAATCATGCGCAGCTAACTTGCTCGAAGCTACATCTATTCCATTAAAGCTTCCTGCTCCTCTTTCTTCTCTTTCGTAAGCCCCGTTGAACAGCATCCTTTTTAATCCACAGTTACGGCCTTGGCCAGGTTGCGCGGCACGTCTGGGTTGATGCCCTTCAACACCGCGAGCTCGTACGCAATCAACTGTCAAGAAAGAAATCAAAGAGACGGGGAAAAGGTGTGAGGGCGCGGGTGAGATCCAGAGATGGGTGAGGAGTCAAAGAGGTGCAATAAAAAGATGCCAATAAGCATCTTCTGAGTGCACTTCTTTTGTTTCTCCTTCACCTGCAGCGGCAGCACCCCCGTCAGAGCAGTCAGAGGGCCATTGCGCGGAATCACCAGAGGATTGGGGTCTAAGCCGTCGGCTAGGGCCGGGTTGTCGGTGATAATGAACACCTGAGAAATCGTTCGAAGGTAAGGGGAAGACAACAATTATATAGGATTGAGAACCAGAGATCAAGATTGAACCCAGGACCATGCAAGAAGGCACGCGTGTAGCGTACAGTAATGCATTTCCTCCCCACTTCTAAAATGAGCGGCACCCATACACATGTGCACAAATACCTCGGCGCCGCGTGCTTTCACTTCTTCGGCGCAGCAGCGCATTTGCGCACTGAACTCGTCGTCCAGCACGAATAAAATGATGGGCGTGGCGCCATTCTTGCCGTCGGGCCCTTCGATGAGCGCGAAAGGGCCGTGCTTCAGAGCGCCTCCACTGTAACCTTCGGCATGGAGGTAGGTGCACTCCTGGCGTGCAACAAGAGGAAAAACAAGGAAAGAGAAGAAAGAAGATGAAGAAGCTCGGAAGCGAAAAAGGTAATGTTGATAAGGAAACAAAAAATGGAGAAGCAATAGACAACACGTAAATAGAGCCATTTCCCAGACCACTCCATATCCTTTCAAAAGTATTACTCACTCACTCACCTTGATTTTCAGAGCCCCCTCGTAGGCAATTGGCTCGGCATAACCTTTGCCCAGCACAAACAAGTGCTCCTTGTTCACCAATTTCTCAGCCAACGCCGCGCACTGGCAATGGTTATGCGTAGAGAAATAGGCATACGAAAATTATCAATGAGAGAAAGGTACGAACAAGCAACCCGCACGCGCGGCATATCATGGAAGAGTCAAGGTAGTAAAACAGAGTCCACACACACGCTCCTCTCCCATTCTTTTCCGCCCCTACCTGAGGGCGGAGGCGGTTGGCCATCCCAAAGGAAATTGGCAGCCGCTGCAGGGCATCCATCAGCTCGCGGGTCGACTCGCGACCAAACTATTTACAGAGGAGGGATTGGAATATGAAGGGAAGGTAGAGCATGGGAGGAATGTTGTGACGCAGGGACTTCGAATCGTCTTTCTTCGTTGTGCTCTTCTTTTGTACATGTATGCATTTCTGTCATTATTCTCACTTTCTCTTCTTCTTTGTCTCATTCCTCAACGGTCAACGGTCATAAATGTGCGTTCAAATACATTCAACGGCCAATCATGGAAAAGCAAGGAATCAAAGGAGAAATACCGGCCGCACAGTGACTTCCTTGGCTTGGTCGCCATGCGACTGGCGCTGAGACAGAGCCACCAAGTGCTACACATGGTGGTGGTGGGTGGTAGTGTAGGCGAGATTAATGGGTGTAGGCAAAAGTGGGTACAGAATAAGTGATCGGGTGGGTAGGCGAGAAATGAGTGAAAATAGGTGGGTAGGCAAGGCAACCGAAAACACACAAGATAGACAATGTGGTGCTACAATGGAGATCGACAACGGACAGCAAGGGAGTGAACAGGGAAGTGGTTTCGATGATTGAGATACTACAAGGTCAAAACTGACGGGCGTGATTCGTGTGTGCATGTGTGCGAATCAGTGCATCGTCATCGGGCTCCTGTGTGACTGATACACTCCCAACTACTACTACTGTAGGCACATGCACGCCATTTTCCCCTCGCAACAACAATCACAATTACCGGCCGCTGGTTGTTGTTGTCCAAGTCCGGCTTGCTCTTGAGCTCGCTGGCCTTCTCCGCGTCAATTTCGTCGCGCAACTGGCGGAACCAGCACGCAATCAGCGCTAAGACCGTCACCTGATGGAGAGGGGGGGTAGCGCAGCATATTAAAGAAATGAGTAAAAGTCACGTGTGCTTACTTATTCATAAGCGCTTGTACGTCCTCTATTTCCTCACATTTCCCTTCTTTCCTCTAAAATCTCTCTCTCACTTTTCGTCCTCCTTATCGCCTCCCTGCACTTCTCCAGTCCTCTCCCCGTTCTCACCTGCGTAGTGAAGGCCTTGGTAGACGCCACGGCATTCTCTCGGCCCGCGTTGCAGTAGCAGCCGAGTTGGGTGGAGCGCGCAATCAGGGACCCCACCGCATTGACGACCGACAACGTCGGTAGCCCCTCTTTCGCGGCGGCCCCTACTGCCCGGTGCACGTCCTTGGTCTCGCCCGATTGCGACACCTGTGGTGGTGAGTGAAAAGTGTGGGTACGCCAAGACAAGGATGGTAAACACCCGCACAAGCATCCCCAAACGTTGGCCCCCCCCCGCGCCCCCCCCCATCCCACATGATGCACACCCTCACTCACCGCCAGTACCCCACCCCCGCTCCGGGGGAAATCGTGCTCCCGGATCTCGGCGGCGTCCAAGGCAAACGCCGTATCGAACGCGTCGTATTCCCGCATGAGCTTGGCCCCGTACTGGCTGGCGTTTAACGAAGTCCCACAGCCCGCTAGCACCAAGTTGCGCACTTGGGCCAGACGCGCTTTGTTGCGATCCAAGCCACCGAGGTACACCTGATTTGAGGTTGACAAGTTGGGTTAATTATTCGGTTATGTTGTGGATTTTGACACCATCATGGCATGAGTGGTAAAACGCCCTGTAGAAAGAGAGTAAAAGAGAGCGAAAGAAAGAGAGAGTTAAGTTCGTGTGTAGGAGATAGTATGGCGAGCGTGTGAACACGTGTGGAGTTACAGACAACATATTAAACATGATTCAAACTTTATCGTCGGAGAGTCGGCCCCCAAACCCGAGCGCTCTCGCAATCGCCTGCGGCTGTTCCAGGCACTCCTTGATGGTCCAATGGGGATAAGGGTCGGGGTTGGCCTGGTGTTGCGTTCGTAGAGAGAATGAAATATAAGAGAGCGAAGCAAAAAAAAAGAGAGTGTAAGGTAGAGAGAGGGAGAGGGAGAGAGAGCCGGTTAAGAATTCAAAGAAAAGCAAACCATCGAGTGTGAACTATAACGAGGAAAGATTCGTTATCTCTCTCCCCCCCCCCCTTCTACACATCTTCAAAATAGCACAATCGCATTTGACTTCCAATTGATTAATTTCATTCCTTTGGGTTGACCATCTACTTTACCTGAATCTCGAGTTCGGGGGCAATTTCGGTGCGACTCAGGTCCAGCGAAGTGCCGTCCGCGCGGACCACGCCAATTTCACCATCCTGGGGGGGAGGGTAGAAATAAAGGGACGGGGATTTTGAACATTCGAGAAAAATTCGAGGAATAACGTATTGTGCGCTGTCCATTGTGCAGAGGCAAACATGCAGCAATATCAGAGACTAGTGGGAGGCGATCAAAACACAACTCTCAAAGATGGTACGCTCTCTTTTCCCCGTGCCTACGCTATTACTCGTCACCTGCATGGCGATAAAGTTCTTGGTGTACTTGTTGAAGGCCGCGGGCTCCGACGCAATGTAAGTGCGGCCCGCTCCGAGGCCAATGGCAATCGGAGAACCGTTGCACGCCACCACTATCTCGTCTAGTTGTAGATGGGGGGAGTTTAAGAGAAGAAAGTAATATAAGGGTCGGGGTAAGTGAAAAAGAGAGACCAAATACAAACGGTGCTCCAGCGTCATCACCAAACCACGTATACCCCTACACCCTCGAGCGTACCCGGGTTGTCCTTGGACATGACGGCTACGCCCCAGGTCCCGTCGCAAAGACTTAGCGCTTTCGCCGTGGCGTCCTTCACGGTGAGAGGGGCGCTGCCCGTCTGTATACATTAGGGGAAGGAGAGAAGAGGTTTGGTGAGACATTAACATAGACATAGGCACAAGTGGACAAAAGAAAGCCGAGAAAAAAAATAAGAAGAGATATACTTGGGATAGAAATGAAAATGAAAAAGTGTGTAAGCAATACAACAGGATACATGGAACGTAAAACGAGTTAAGGCGCAAACCGCGCGCTCACTAATATAATACTATAAAGTACCTTGTCGGCCTCTGCGAGGAGCCAGCCAATTAGCTGCGCAATGACTTCGGTGTCCGTCTCGGAGGTGAACTTGATGCCCTTGGCCTGTGTATGGTATGAAGGGATGCAAGTGAGAGGGGGGGGGGGACGTGAGAACACGCACGGTGACAAGCAGAAATCAAATCGAGCAAAACTCCTACAGATAGCAGATGTAAAAATAAGCAAAAGAAAGAGAGAGAGAGATGGAAATAGAGGGCAACGAAGAAGAAGAGAAGAACGAGAAGAAGAAGACGAAGAATTCGTAGAAAAAGAAAAAAAACAGTTCACAGTACCTCGAGGCCGCGGCGAAGGTCGTGCGCATTGTTGATGGTTCCGTTGTGCACCAACGCGATCCGCCCTGCCATGTCGCAATGAGGGTGCGCGTTCTGGTCCGTCTTGCCGCCGTGGGTCGCCCAGCGGGTGTGCGCGATGCCCACTTGGTGGCCCGTGTGCTCGCTCGATTTCTGGCGCAGCAACTCGATGGAGTCGGCGGAGTTGCCGCGGCTCGCGTACTTGGAGACGGCAATGTCGTGCGTGGCGCTGAGAGTCGCCAAGCCAGCCGAGTCGTAGCCGCGGTTGCGGAGCACCTGGATCCAACCAAGCACAGCACAAAGAGATGGAGAGAGAAAAAAACAAGAAGTGTGCGCACTTATAACGTGTTCGTGAATTTGAAAAATATGGAATAAAGGAACAGTTGGCTCAAGCAGAGGAACTTTCAAGAGCTCTTAACACGCACACTCAAAACCCGCAATGCATATGATGAGCCCACACAAGTAGCTTTACGCAGAAAGGGAATGGCAAGCATGTGGCAAAAACAGGTCCAAAACTAGTGAGCAAAATTAAATACTGCGCACAATGGAATCGAGGTCATTCCCCTTCTTGTAAAGCGGTTGAAAGCAATGAACGGCAATTCAGGCAGGATTGTATGACGTGGCTGAACGATTGAGTGTTCACAGCCACGCGGGAAGTGGTGTCAGAGTAGAAATGGACTCCTAACCACCAAACTAGATGAGAATGCTTGTGTTTTGTGCGCTGGATGCGGCCTCAGTTGGGAATGCTAGTCCTCTTCCTCAGTTGAGTGGGTCAATTTTTGATACCTGTAGACCTTCGAGCAAGAAACCGCGCGCATCGTCTTTCATTTCATCTGGCTTGCCCACCACGCCCACAATCCCACAGGATTCGGCTGGGGAATTCCTGTTCCAGATGCCAAGAGACGCCGCCGAGGCGAGCGCAGCTCCAGGAAGGTTGGACCTAACCCATGAGAAGAAGGTTCTTTTGGTGAATGCATTCGCAGTTGATCTATAATGATGAAATCAACAAGATTGGCTCGAGATAGGGGAAGGGAGAGGCATCACCTTGAAAGAAACCGCAACATATTGACTTTGGGTTATTAGTGAGGTTGTCTAGCCAAAGTAATAGACGACAACCGCCACGGGTCCTAAAGTCGTCTACACTTTTTTTTTAACTTTTTTCACGCGAGCTGTTCACCAAAACTTTCTCCAGCACCTTTCGTACTATTCTAATATAATACATAGAAAATAATACTTTTCCACAGTACTCGAACGTTTTTCGTATACTAAATCTGTAACCGCTAACGCACAAGCAATGTAGCAGCGCCGTGGACTCGAATAAAAAAGGGGCTTTAAACTAAGGGATATGAACAGCAGAGTTGAAATGGCCCGCTGGCCTATATGTAGCCTCAAAGCAACCGCGCTCTACGGAGCTTCGGCAGCGGCCAGGAGCTCGCCCACGGCTTCAACAAATTGTGTTGCTGCCTCTGGGGGTTTGCTTAAGTTGTGGTTAGCTTCTTCTAGTGGCAAAGACATCACGTCGCCTGATGGGAGTTCGCCTTCGTGGTGCCCAATAGCCTTGGTCAAACGGTCGACCAGCGAAGGGCGATCGACCGTAGCAGGCACGTGCCTGAGCAAGTCACAACGGATGGTGGTTGGAAATACAGCAGCATTACGAACGAAAGACACGTGTGTGAGCATACGAAACATCAAACGGCCACAACCCTTCTTCTTTGCAACATTTCTCTCCATTTCCCACTCCCCTGAGAGCATATACTGGGCATATACATCCAAGCCACGTACTCGTCTGCCATGCTGAACGCCAGGAGCGTTTTCAAGCCTGGGTGCGCCTCCGACCCTGCTAGCGCGCGCTGTCCACCGCTGCTCATGTGCCCAAGCCGCGCGACAAGCTCTTCGTCACTGCATAGCGCATGAAAACAACAATGAAAGCATCAAAGATCAGTAGCAAATCGAGACCAACACAGTAGCACATACACCATTCCATTGATGCAAGAATCATAGAGGACTAAGTACTTTTCCATCAATGTAAACATTATTATGCTTGCCTGTGGCCACATTTAAAGAAGCACACATACATGAAAGCACTCTTTTACTGAACGTTACCTGAAGTCCGACGAAAAGAGGTCGTCAGCCCCCCCGCGGCCATACAGGGAGACAGCGCGCCCCGCCGTCAGCGGCACGAAGCCATATTGCATGCCCACGATCTCGTTGCTTTCTCCTTTGGACGCCATACCCTGGGCTTTCGCCAAGAGGGCTGCGTTGGTGCTAGCGTCAGGCTCCATGGTAGAAGCTTCGCGGTCGCTGACCTGGCATTGATTCACAATTCCCCCACACAGCCCAGCCGCATGAAAGAAATATGCGAAATCATTGAAGTAAACCATGGTTGAGTGAGTTCGAACATACGCCTCGATTAGGAAAGGAAAAGATAATCTACGAGCTAGGAGATGCGTAAAAGAGTGAAAGTTTAAGAAGGTGAAAAAATAACCAAGCCGTCGTGCAGATTTTACTCATTCAACAAAAGCAAAGTTACGTCAAATCAAAGGCCGCCAGTACTACACTACTTCGTAGTTCTATCACGCTCTTTACCGGCGCTTGCAGTGCAGCTGCCACTACACGCAGCCGAGCTTTTGCAGGGGCATGTTTCATGAAATGCACCGAGTTCTGACACCCCGTGCTGTGCCCGCAGAGCGCTGCCCGCTCCATTCCACGCTCCGACGCCAAAAACTCCATGAGCTCTGTCAACTAATGCAGTAAAGTACATGTGTAACAGTTATGGAGGTTACACGGATCAGGGAGCGGTGAAGAAAGGAAAAACAGATGAGGCCGAAAGACAGCGTGGCAGAATCGGGGCGAGCACAAGGTTTAGCATTTTATCAATCATCGCACAGGTCTACAGTATTCTGCTACCGCTGCTGTAACAACGACACAATACAAAGTACAGCTCTTGAAGCGAGCATAGAAATGTACTATGATTCACTTCGAGTCATCAAGAGAAGCACCTCTTCAGTATCACGGTCGAGCGATCCAGTTCCATAGCCCGCATAGCTGCTGGAGAGCACCGGCTGTACGAGGGCCCAGCCGCGAGCGTGGCACACTTCACCGAGAGCTTCGACGTAAGGGCATGCGAGCAAACCATCCGTTAGGCCGCCCAGGTACACCATGAAATTCTGGGGTTGTCAAAACAAGGACAGCAGCGACGAAGAAGGTAGAATGCTCAGGCAAATTTGCATTTGAGTATTCCGGAGCTTTCAACTCATGGCTCAAGTCTAGGTTAAAGAAGTGAGGCTATAGACGCTAGACTTTTAATGTAATCCAAGCAAATCAAATCAAAGCTGGCATATACAAGGTTTGACGTTGGCACCACCCCATCAAGCATTGAATAAAGTTGGCACGCCACTTGATATTAAACCTAGTATCCAGATTTACTAGCATTGTGATCACCTTGAAGTCGTGGTTGACTGGACTTTCGAAGGCTTGCAAGCTGCCAGGTTTAGTGCGGTAACGGTACAGGCGTCCCTCCATCCCTAGTGCCCTTGCTGACATTGCGAGTGACGCAGCGATAATTGAAATGAAAAGCAGGTTGATAGACTATAGCCGCACTCGCGCGACTCAAATGGTTATTCTGGCAAGCTAAACGATAGCTCTTAGTTTCTCTATAGTCGCTTTGTTCCTAAGTACTAAGAAACGCACTATATGTATCTACTAGTATGCACAGAGATGCACACTATAGCTAGCTAGACAGATTACAGTACTTTTACACAGCCCAAACAGATGAGGTCGTATATAAGTACTACTGTACAGATTAACTGTACTGTAGTAGTTCCGTACTACAGTACAGCCTGTCTTCGTGACTGATCAGCGTCCGCGGTCGGCGGTGGCTAGGGCGCCCGAAGCTAAGGGAGGCTAATGAGCATATCTAGGCAAAATTCATTAGAAATAAATATTATAGCCCGAAATAGCGCAGTCATTGCATACTCATAACTTTACACTTCATCTAGCTAGCATTAGACTACTGAAGGTGTGGAAAGCAAACGAAATAGTAGCGTTCCATGTCTAGCTAGTTGGTATACCTGCACACTAGGTTCCTAGCATTTGAATAACAGGCTGATAGCAATAATGAGAGCACTATTGGGCACACTTTTTGCTCTTTCGATTGCGAAAGCTGCAATATCTCTTTGGGAGTTTCGTGGGCAGAGCGGCACGTTTTTGTTTGCTCACCTTCGTGGCCATGGAAATGAAGCTAGCGTCTATTCTCCTCATTCAAAGCCCGCTCCCGCAGCTACCGATTCAACGCCCTCAGAAGAAAACCCCTCCAAGGAACGAAGTTTAAGAGGAATAAAAGCCGTGGGTACGTTTCTATTTCGTTCCCAGCTCATATTACCTGATATAGGATGAATTCATCAGACTTTCGTGGATGCTTTTGGCATTGCTTCGCATTTGCCCTTCCTTATTTCATTTCAACATTGAAATGAACCTCATGAGGCGAGCTCGATCAAAATATCTCAAACGGCAGGTGATCCTAGCGGTTGGTGCCACGGTGGCTTAATTGGCGGCTACACTTGCTGCCCCGCGAGCTGTGGCGCCTGTGGGGGAGATGATTGCGCGAACCGTCCGGTATTCTTTTAAATAAAAATATTGCTTCTTGGAGCATCTTTCTACTGCCAAGTAAATACGAAAGCGCGTTTCTAAACTGTTTCTTCGAGCTTTGAGAAATCTGGTTTCTATCTATCCGTATTGATTTGTTGCTTTGCATGGCGTGCACTCGTTTCGACTTTTCTTTTGTGTATAGGGTGGGAAGGCCTGTTGCACGGATGTAGTTCTGAAATTGTGCCAAACGCCAAATGACACGTCTGGTTGTGCGGTAAGCAACAAATAGTAGCATGCACGAGCAAGCACATCCAATAATCTTGCAATCTTCATGGATCCTTTTCTCATCAATCATCTATGTGAGATACTAGGGCGAAGTAATGAATATTCCGTTCATGTTTTTTTATGACACACAGATCCTTCAATCATTGCCAGTAAATTGTTGATTCTTTTTGTCATAACGATTGTGCAACCTTTTATGCATTATTGGTTATAGGTGGCTCACCTAGCGTATGCTCACTACGAGGCCGCAGGCATCTTGTGGCGGCAAGAGGCTATGATCCATGCTGCTTCTGCGGACGCTGGGGCTGCGACTGCTCGCAACCGTATCAATCTTACCCATGAAGTACTTGAGCTTGATCACGACAGTGCCAACTTCGCTCCGCATCGAAGCTTGTTGAGCGATGAAAGCTTTGGCAGAAGCAACATTTATAGCAGTAGCACTGGGACAATCAACAGGGCTACCTCAAGCAGCAGTATGAGAAGCAGCACTAGCAGCAGCAAAAGTGCTGAAAGTAGCCAGGACGGCCATGACGACGGATGTGGGGCTTTGCCCAATGCAGGGGAAGCACTCGCAGCGCGCGTGCAGGTTTAAGCTTTAGATTTACGTTACCTCCCGTTAAAAAGGATCCTGGCAGGAGCTCAAGCTTTTTCTTTTGCGTAAACTCCTTCCTCAGCTCCTCCTTCTTGTCCTCTTTTGTCACGGCTTTTACTTTGTCTTGATGGCAACCCTATTGATATTATCACCATTCTTTTCGTTCCTTTTGGCGGATCTACCTGCAACATCTTCTTTTAGGCTGCTAGCAAAGGCTGCGGTATCGTAGTTTTCTCCACCGTCAATTACCCTCTTGGTAAGACGACGCATGGATACTACACTTTTGCTTGCATATACTCCTAAATTGTAAAAGGAGGAGAGGATACTTTCAATTGGTCTGTTTGAATTACGTGTATAAAACGCTAATTCACCTGGATGCACAGGCACTCGATTGCCTGATCCGCGCGAAATGCTGGACTTTGGCAAGGAGTCTTTTTTGGTTGGCTTGAACAACGGCACCTTCCTTGAGGATTGGCGTACCTGCTTCGTGCTCGTGGTGCGTTTGTGTGGTTGGGGACGTGCATGATAAGCATCAAATCAATTACAGCGAACACAGTGAATAGTGTATCAATACGTAAGTAAGAACTCGCCTATAAAAGAGTATGGTACCTCGTTTTATCTCCATTTATGTATTTCCTTGAAAGGTTGGTGCAGCGTCTGCTGTAGACCTGAAGCAGCGGCACGGATCTGACATGTCCCCATGGATATTGGTTCTGGACCATATCGATGAAGACGACGAAAAAGGTCATTTCATAAAACGAGACAAGCCATTATCAGAGACACTCGAAAGTGCAAGAAGAAGAAGAAGAAGAAGGCTGCATGAAGTTGACAGTCTCGTTCACAGCGGCAATAGCAACGATAGCCTTTTGAATGTCGACATCAGTGCCACAATCAACAACTCTAGTACTTCTGCAAGGAATGACGACACTCGTAGCAACAGCAGCAGCAGCAGCAAGAAAGGAGACAAAGAAGAGAATCTCGATGAAAACAGCGGGCGCCGTGCCTCTCGTCTTCTCAAAATCATGCCGCATCGTTTCTTTCCCCATGCGAAGGTGGTGTTGATGGTGTGCATGCTTGTGAAACTTGGTGCAATATGCACTCGACACCAACTCGATGATTCTTGTGACGTTTCTAACCATATCTTCATTATTCTAACATTTGTGCGTTGTGTGTTGGTGCTTTATACTGGACGATCCCAGGCGACGGTGTTTGTAGATTGGAAACTTAAGATAATGCAACACCCAGCTCTCTTGGTGTGGCGTACCCTGACTGCCCACGGAGGCGAGGTATCAATTTAGAACAAAAGGAGTTAGAAAGAAAGATGAAATAGATAGTTAGTACTCAGAAAACGTAGTTAAACAACAATCGACGATATTGATATCATCTTATTCTGTAGCCACAACCTCACTTGATCTTTCTTTATCTATTTTCTCATCAGCTCCTTTCACGCTTCCGCTGTCTCGTCCTTTTTCTCCGATCATTATGTTTTTGCGCACCTTGTCAAATGATTCCACCAACACATTGAGGTGGGCTTCGCAACTTTTCGCCATCCGTGCACTACTGCCTACACTACAAACCCCCTCTGCAGTCCGCAGTGGGCTACTCCAGCAAAGCTGAAGGTAAATATAACAGCAGCAAGATTAGCACTGCTGAAAGCAAATTTTAGCGACCAAGAACAATCTAAAATAGAAGAAGGAATCGGATCAGGGGGAGATAGGCGTGGAAGAGGTGTAGAAGACAGATCCCATGGAGATATGCATCATCAGCACCGTCAACACCGCAGACAGCACCGGCCTCACCGCCGCTATCAGCATCGAGTGCAGCGGTACTGGGACCAAGAACATCAAGAGCAACAACAGCAAAGTCGGCGCCAACTTCAGTCCAGATTTTTTGGCACTAAAGACGCTGCTCGCGGCATTTCGAACGATCCATGGTTTAACGCTTGGGGCAACGAGGAGGTGCGTGAGTAGGTGGCGATGAGTTTCCGAGCGCAGAAGGCACCTTTTCTTTTTCTTTGTTTCAGCTGATATAACCTCGAACGTTTCTGTCTTCAATATCATTGTATTTCTTTTGCTGCCATGTCTTTCTTCTCCTTTCCCTCGTAATCTCAACCCTCGATAGGATTTCACCTACGAAGACGACCTCGTCGATTTACCGGACTTATCAAGACAAGATGAAGTGAAAGCAGAGCACTTAGACGCAAGGAGATGGTGGCGCCGGGAACTTCGACTCGTTTTAGATAGCAACAAAGTTAGTGCGCTGCTACCTCAATTTTTGTCTTATTCTTCATTGTCTTCTTCATAATATTATTCCTCCTTTGCCACTTCCCTTCGCACTCTTCCTTTTGTACTTATCTTACTCCACCTACACAAATGTTTTCTTCTTTTTATTTTCACAGTTTGAAAGCTATTGTGTTCGCATTGAAGCTATTTTGCACAGATTGAAAGCTCTTTTTCTCGAACCCTTTTTCTTACATATTTTCTCTAACCTTTGTTACTTTCGTCACAGACCTCCAATGTCGAGGCAGTGCGCGCTCAGCAAGCACGGTACCGCCAAGAAGGGCTCGATTTGAGGCACTACGCGGAAGGAGGTCTAGTCATAACCGCGCCTCAGGCGAAACATGCACAAGCGCTGGCCTGCCGATGGTAAAGCATAAACATGAGTAGAAAGAGAGAAGTAGCCCGCATGCAGGAAGAGTTGATTGAAAGAAGTACGTACGAAATCAGATGTGCCTTTCAAATTGATTTATACCCATAGATTGCACACTTTGCCTCTTCCTTGTTGGTTTGATCTCTGTTTACGACATGATCATCACATATCATATTAGGTGGAAGGAGTACAGCCGGCGCGATTCGTGCGATCGAGACCAACCCGCCTTGGCTGCTGCTCTGGCTTACACGTTGAACCCGCGAGGTACTGACTATCTGCCTTAGTAGTTGGGTTGATGACCTTTACGCATGGTCCCTGCACTCCGTTTCCTCTTGTGTCTACGCACGCGCTGTTTTCATCCATAACCTGTTTTCATCAATGCGAACACTAATTTTGGGCCCAGGCTCTAAGCACCACGGCCTAAAGAATCACGGCCACGCGCGTGCTCATTCCATGGAATCGAAGCACAAGATCAAGGATCATTCACGCTCGCGTAACGAAGACGCCCTCCTCGATAACCCAAGCAGGGACACTACTAGACGTGCTGCCAACCACAGTAAAACGAGCAGCGATGGTAGCCATAGCGCTTTGCTGAGCTATCACACCAGCATCAGTGGTAGTCCTCTGGTCTCTTTTGGGCCTCCCTCGGTACAATGAATCAAAAACACAACCACCACGAGAGTTTTTTTTCAATTTCGCTCGTATATATTTCTCCTCGCTTTTCCGTTCTTGCCTACACTATCTTTCGCGCGTCGTTCGTAGTTTATCCTTCTTGCTGACGAGATGACAACTTTATTTTCATCCGCGTATCGTACCCTCATTTTTAAAACAGGCGGTTTTATTTCCCCACAATCACCAACTCAGTCTAACCAACGAGATCAATGGCAGCAGCAATGATGGCAGCAATAATAATAGCAATGGTGACGACGACGACAACGACAGCGACGAAAATGACGACGACGGTGTCGATGGCGGGACAGCTGGAGAAGGCCTGGGCGACGGCACTGGTATTTTGCTCTTGAACGAAGGTCCTAGAGGCGAATGCGGCGCCCTCTGCCACTGGTAAATTAACATATCTCATTCTAATTGACTCAAGGAAATGGCTCGTGTTAATCTTTCGTTGTTGATCCCTTCGAAGTGTAATGAATGCCACTATCAGTCATTTGTCTTGTTGATACGGTACATATTTTGGTTAAGTTATCGTTGTGTGCACACACGCCTCTAAACGCCTTCAATATTCCTCTGCTTCTCTTTGGATGGGCTGTGCAGGTACGAAGGCGAAACAGTGTCTATGAAACGGCCAAAAGTGGCCTTGTCCAGAGCGCAACTTTTGCGCCAAAAAGAAGTGAAAACAGCACTTTTGGCCAAGAAGGCAGCAAAGAAGGCGGCCTCAGAGGCAGCACGAAGAGTGCACTACAAAGAAGCTGAGTTAACAGCTGCGAAAAGCGACGCCCAAACTGCAGGTGCTGCTGGTAATCTTGCAAAAGCAACAGAAGCACGGAAGGCAGCAGCCAGGCATACTGTCGCTCTTGAGAAATTAATTAGGGAGCTGAACAAGTTGGAGGCTGAGGTATCTGCTTCATCGACGAATTCAGTTGCTGTTCCTGCGTAAACGCCGCTCTTTTGCTTTTTCGAATGCATGCCCATGTCGCGCTCATACTTAATAAAAGCAGCTGGGTATGGACTTTTGTTTTGATGTTTATGTGCATTGACCTGAAAAGGCGCGCCCTAATGGATTTCTTTGCATTGTGCATGATTATGATGAACTATACACACCGAGTACCGAGCAACGAAGCCCTACTAAGCCAGACCCCAGCTCATTCTTTATTTAACAACCGCCGGTCGTCGAAATCGGCAACTACAACTACAACTAAGCCTTCTCCAGATCCCATCCCTTGGCTGGGTATTACGATAAATCGTGCTTATGCTTCCTGCCCTCTACACACTATCCTCTTTACGATTTTGACTTGCGCGCAACGCACGCACGTACACTTATGCCCGCAGCATTGGCTTCTGTGTCATTTGGGTTTGTATTAGTTCGAGTTCGATAAATCGTGCCGTCAAAATTTGCCGTATTTTTCGTTATTTCGCTGAATAACGCCCGATTTCGCGTTATTTCGGCGTTATTACGTGCTCTCTTTTGACGAAATCGAAACGAAATCCCGTATCGTTTACGAAAAACGGGCGTAATTCTCAGCCAAGTCCCATCTATGCCCCTTAAGAGAGACCAGCGTCTTTTCGACTTATAAGTGTCGAAATCTGTGTGCATATCACATATCCGATGTCACCACATCGTAGTTGTTAGGACATCGCCTTTTGCCACAAGAGCAGAAAAACAACACACTTCCTATGCACATCGATCCCTCCTAAGCCGCGTAGTCAAGGGTCCATTTCCATATGCTGCCGTCTTCGCAGCAGCAAAGCAAAAAACGGCGGTCTGGTGAGAAAATGGTCTGTCGAATGGCTGCTGAGCACTTCACATGCCCCGCTGCTTTCACCAGAGGGTTCGAACTTCCCGTCCCGTCGACGTTCCAAAGCCAGAGCTTCCCGAATTTGTTGCCCACAGCCAAAATTTCCAGCCGGGGATCGAGCGAGAACCGCACAAACCAAATGTCGGCGTCGCGAAACTCGAATTCTCGGAGCACGACTGCGGCGCCCGACTGCGCGGCGGGAGTGTCCTCGAAGCTCCACAAAGAGCTTTCGCCGTCTTTGGACACAGCGTCGGCAAGCATGTCGGAAGCGCTTGGCACTTTTTTGACTGCAGCACTATCGCTATCACTGCTGTGCCCATTGCCAAGGCTGCTGTTTTCAGCACCTACACTGGCGCCGTGCCCATCTTCATTGGATACCGCACCAGCAGCGGTAGATGCCGGAGGCATGAGAGTGGAAGTCGCATCCTGTTGGCCATACACGGCAAAGACGTCCGGCTTCCACATCACCACCGATGACGCCGTAGACTTGGACAAGAGCAAATTGCCCACCTGAACTCGAACACAAAATCAGAGGAAAAAAAACGCTGGGTAAAATGCCACAGAAGAATAATTTCGTGCATAGAAATGCGTTTGTTTTTAATTTGGTAGAATCATCTGAGGTCAAAACTCAGGATAGCAACTAAAACAACAGAATATCTTTTGATCGAAAGTATGTATTACCCAGCGCACGCAGTCTACGTAGTCCGAGTGCACATGGCTAGTGCTGAAGAGCGGAAACTGCTCGAGTAAAGTTTGAAATCGCTTTCTAGGCGCAGCAGCAGCGCTATTGCTACTATCGCCGTGCGAATCATCAGTGTCTGCTGGCAAGAGGGTCGACAAAGGGCCAGAATTCGATTGGCAAGCAGTACTCGAGCCACCTCCTCTGGCCGCAGTGCCGCTGTCATAGGATTGGTCAATAGCGCGAGCCACTCGGTGGCCGGTGTGGGACGTGCCCTGAAGTGACCATACTTTTACGGTGTTGTCCATGCCGCAGCTCGCAAAGACGTTGCCGAGCAAATGAATGTCAATGCTGAGCACTTCGTCGCGGTGGCCTTGGTCCCCGGCGAAGATCGCAATGCAACACGAGGTGTACACGTTCCAGAGGCGAATCGACTCGTCTTTCGAGGCCGACAGCACGAGCGCGGGTTGCAACTAGAGTATTTGAAAATCAATGAGGAAATAAGTCTTTATTAATATTTCACTTCCAGAAACAAACTGCCTTCGGGTTGCATGATAAGCTAATTAGCAGAGTTCCTTGCAATTAAAGAGCTCTACAATGGCTTCAACGCAGAGGAACAAGTTCAAATACATAGAATTTTCCTCAAAATAATTTCATGACGGCATTGTGCAGAAGAAAATACAGATTGAGAACTGCGGAGGCAACAAACGCCAGTTCTGCGTCAAAATCCCTGCGAAAGGTTCGTACCGGATGTGCTCTCAATTCATTGACTGCGTTGCCATGCCCCACGAGCGTTGCGGCAATGGCTCCAGATTGGCAGTCAATTACTTTGATGAGTCCTCGAAACCCACTGATTAAAAGCAACGGCGTATGTGCGACCTAAACAAGCGCAGAACATCTTTTAAAACGGTATACAGAAAGCAAGCACCTGAATCAGTGTAATACATCCATTGATGCAAAAATAGACAAACGAAAACTCACCGAATGTGTCCAGGCAGTGGCGTAAAAGCTTTCTTCTTCGTCTTCGTCGATGAATGCCTGGGCCACCGACATCGTTCCATCCACTGCAATCTGCGAGAGGTTGAAGCAAAACATATGCATATTTCATTAAAGAGATGTTATACTTACCCTGAAATTGATCGAGAATAGCACAGTGTCTCAATGTATAACATAGAACCATTGATGTAAACAATCACGCGGGCTTTAGAAGGCAAATAAGGCTACAACTCATTTTGAGAGACCGCCGGAGCCGTTTTTTATTTCTTTCGGTGGATAGCTATGAATTACACCTTGTATACTGTCGCTCGATTCGCTCCGACTGAAGCAAAGTATTGTGGCGATAAGGAGGCAGCTTTATCATTGTCGCTGTCTTCGAACCTTGGAAGTGGCTCGAAGAATGACAGCGCATAAACCGGTTGTTTGTGCTCTTCGTGAATGCAGCCGCCGAAGCGTAACGAGACTCTGCGCGGTCCGCCTGGCTGTTCATGCAATGACTCCTGCACCTGTGGCCCATCTGCCGAATCTAACGCTGCAGACGAAGCTACTACTGTAGCCTTGCGCTTCTTTGAAGATCCTTTCGGCGGCATAGATAATGTAGACTTTCGTCTGTGTTATCTCTTCCTGCTGTCTGAGGGCCTGCGCGCTGCTATTGATGAACACATCTCAGCATCTCAGCATTTTCATCGCTTCTTCTTGTTGTAATGAGTGAATGCGCTACATTTCCCTTGGAATACGGAAGTGGTTCGACTTAATTACGGGTACAGCCACATTGCCACTTGCCACTTGCTACGCTACGCACTCAAACACTCAAACGCTTTTGACGCCACGGCGAAGCTTTGCCAGCCTTTAGCCTTATTGGTAGGTTCTGCAGTCTCTAGCGACCATTACCTAGCCCACAGGTCTTCAATTTAAGGCACAAGACGTAGTAAGTATGTTGTTAGCTCGGGCCACTACCGTCGCGATAGTCTTTGGAGTAGTGCTTGCTGAAAAATCGCCACAATTTGAGACTGTTCCTCTGACTGAAGAAGATGTAGCTAAAGGACTAACCGAGCAAGTTCGCACAACTAAATCTCAGAAATGGTTCACTTATGGAAGTACAGCTGCCGATGAAATGGACGGCGAGGCAGAGCTCTTGGTAAACCATTAATTCTTAGCTAGTGTAGCTGTTTTCTACTCAATTGAAAGTTATTCGATGAAATGATTTCCAGTATCCACATCTACGTCACAACAAGTGTCACGAATCTTGACTGTTGTACAAGCCTCTAACTTCAGTTAAATGCGCATGCTGCAGGTGGCTATCGAGAAAGAAGAACATGCGTCAGGAAAGCCCTTGCATCGTCCTGACGGGAACAAAGCAGCCACGTACGCGCGTATCAAACCATTTGCGATTGACAAATATGCCGTCTCCAACACCCAGTTTCAAAAGTTTGTGCGAGCGACAAACTACGTCACAGAAGCAGAAAATTTTCAGTGGTCAGTGCCGTGCTATAGTAATTTATATGTTATTCCCACTGAGACTCCAAATGCCACTCAAGACTCCTGCATAGATTGCTCTCTAATATTTTACGTACTGCGGTATGTTGTTATTCCTAACTTTTTTGTGCATTTATTCGAGTAGAAAGAAGACATCCGGCTCAATTTAGTGTATTATGCGTTGGTCAATTTGCTCTGCAATGTTCTGGTTTGTGACATTTATTTTCAAAGGTCCTTCGTGCTCGAGCCGCTCGCCACCCCAGCGGTCGTTGCAGAAGTGGACTCGGCTGATGGGTACGGGCGCGTGAAGGAAGCTCCCCATTGGATGGCGGCCAAAGGCGCCTACTGGCGGCGCCCCGAAGGGTCAGTGTGCTCGTAGTTTAAAGACATAAAGAAATGAAGAAAAAAAAAGGACGGCTATGAGTACGATTTTGTCTTTGCTTCTTGCATATCAACTGCCTGAAGTACCTTGGGTTTAACTTCTTTCATTTAAAAACACTTACCAACGTCTCTTGTCGCACCTTCTTCACCGCTTCATGGGCTGGTCACTGCTTCTGCTGCACGTCACTTACAGGGAGGGGTCCAGTTTGCGGGGCCGCGGCAAGCACCCTGTAGTGCACGTGTCTTACGCCGACGCCGAAGCTTACTGCAAATGGGCTGGGAGGCGCCTGCCCACGGAAAAGGTAACGAGTGGGACTGCATCTACACATGTAACGTTGTGGTTGACAGTGCAATCTATACTTTACCCAAAGATGCTACGCAATCATTCAAAACTAAATCTCTTTGTTAAAAGAAGAAGATAAGATAAGCTTCGTTTGCGGGACGGTGCTGGCATCTCCATTTCGATTCTTGCTTGCTCTACGGCTTTGCTCATTCTCTTAACGAATTATTCGTACGCCTACGCTCACACCCAACACAAACTCCCCAGGAATGGGAGCACGCAGCTCGGGGTGGCTTGGAAGACGAGCCGTTTCCGTGGGGCAGCAGCGCAGACGCGAGCGAATGCAACGGCTGGACCGGCAACTTTGCCACTCTTAACAACGACGAAGCCGACGGCTGGAAGGGCACTGCGCCCGTTGATTGGTTCAAACCCAACGGGTGAGAAGGAGCTGACAAACACTAATCGAACTAGTATGTGATTCGCTTTCTTCTGAGATCGCGGACGATTTCTGGTCACTCGATGTTGCATGTGTGTTGAATTCGACTTGTACGGCTAATTTTACATCTTTGTCTCATTATCGCGGTACGTGCGCACAACGTGTTTTTTTTATTTGCTGCGGCCCCATGCAGGTACGGCATTTACAACATGGTCGGCAACGTGTGGGAGTGGGTCGAGGGCGGCAGCGAAAAGGAGCGCCCGATCCGCGGCGGGTCGTACATTGACACCATCGACGGGTCTGCGAACCATGCGCTCAGGGTAAGGTCGATGCAGCGTTGAAGTCTTCAGAAATAAACAAAAGGAAACAGTAAAAAAAAAAAACACGCTTGTGTTACGATGGCCGTTGTTGATACAGTAGTTGTCCCTGCCTGCGGTTCGTGGTATCGTGGGTAGAAAATCGCAATCGGCATCACTCAAGCGATGCCCTATCTAAACTATTTCTCGTTGTCTACTTTACCTTAAACCGGTACGATGCCAGGTGAGCAGCCGGCAGATGGTGTCTCCCGACAGCGGTGGGGGCAACAGCGGGTTTCGGTGCGCGTCCGGGGACTTACGCAACGAAGACAAAGGGCGAGAAATCGCCATCGAAGGCGTCGACGCGAGCGCTGAGGGCATGTCCCAAGACAAGCTCCAGGTACTGCATGAGTGCTGCTGTGATGCGTGCAGAATTACATGGGGGTGAGGAATGAGGGAGAGGGGGGTCTGCCGGCGTTTGTTTTGATTGACGATTTATTTTGGATGACGAGTTCTTTTAAATCGTTATTTGATTTTATCGATGGCACGCTGCTTGCTCATTTTAGACGTATGTTTTGAACATTACAGGAAGTGATTGCGGAGGGAGGTGTGGAAGGCCTCACGAAGTACCTCGCCAAAATGGGCCAATCAGACGCCAAGGTGCTCACACCTGCGCAAATCCGAAAGCGGCAAGAGGAAGGGAAGTCCTTGTTGACAGGAGATGATCTACCGGGCACTGGAGATGAGCTTTGAGTTTGCGGTCTATGAGAAGAACTACAGCTGGTGTTTTTCAATGAAGATCGGTAATGGGCTGAAGTTCGTGAGGAGAACTGAAGTACGAGGTCTTCATGTCAACGCACAAAGAATTTGAGCCATAAATTCCAACACGCCAGAGGAAGGGGTTTGTGGCCCTTTGGGTTTGGCTTTTTGCTCTTCGCTTTTAAATCTACTTCAATTTTGTTTATCAGGAGTGAGATGTGGCGCATAATTTTGATCCTTCTAACTTATGTCTTAGGCTTACAGAGATAGGAGATAGCGAGATGCGAGACAGACGCAGAAACGACTTAAGTCCGGTTTCCAAAATATTTCATGAGCAGCTTCCACTTAAGAGGGAGGTGGAAGTATTATGCTTCCTGCCCTCTATACGACTACACACTATCCTCCTAGCGATTTTGACTTGCGCGCAACGCACGCGCGTATACTTCTGCCCGCAGCATTGGCTTCTGTGTCATTTGGGTTTGTATTAGTTCGAGTTCGATACGATACGTCGATATCCACATCTCCGGTCTTTTTGAAGTGACCCAATCTTGAAACGGCTTTCATCGACTTTTAGTGTACACTGTCCGAACTGGGAATGACCCAAACGCATGTAGCACTTGCAGAAATATTGTTGTGAGCCTTATCTTTGTAGCTCTAGGCTATTTCTGCCCTTGTCTTTCTTTACACTGGGGGAGTATAATCTAATCTAATCTAATCTAGGCTCTATTGATGCGCCTCTAGTCTAGTCTAGTAAATACTCCCCCAAAAACAAAGAAAGGCAAGTACACAGCAGTCACAGAGGCACATAAAGAATGCACTTGAGCTGCAAATGAGCTAGCAAATTCGCTCCAGAAGGCCAATTAAGGCTCCAACTGGCGCCTTTCGTCCGAACAAGTCGGCGGGACTGAGTGCTCGTTCGCGTGTCACGTCCCAGGTCCACGAGGAAATCTCTGGGCTATTTTTGCCCCAGCAGGGCATCGTCTCAATGTTTTTCTCAGGCGTCGGGCGCCAGCCGATCTCAGCATCGCCTGTCCTCTTTCTTGCTAACGAAGGATGGATCACGT
>Ga0307930_1001016_pt1 | contig 22535 bp, 29 predicted proteins | sample OrgLakmetageno46_FD_203161 | JGI IMG/M metagenome (GOLD analysis project Ga0307930, IMG submission 203161) | Saline water microbial communities from Organic Lake, Antarctica - #46 | ecosystem: Environmental > Aquatic > Non-marine Saline and Alkaline > Saline | place: Antarctica: Organic Lake...
TCAATCGAACCAATTCACAACCCACATCAATCATGCGAATAGACTCCTCAATAGAACCTTCCGTGTCCATGGTGTCTTTGGTCGTCATAGATTGAATTCTGATGGGATTATCTCCTCCAATTCCTAATTTGCCTACCTTTACCTCATGTGTCTTTAATCGCGTACGATTAAATGGATCATTGCAATATTTCATTCTTGGTGCGTTTGACTAGCAAAAATAATACATCTCCGCTCCTTTTATAACAAATGGAGAAAAGAAATGTTGGATTTCATTTAACCGATAATTACTTTTTAGAATAAATAATAAATTGAACTCAAGTGACTAGTGCTGTAACTCATAAATAACGGTGCTTAAATTTCGCTTAAATTTTTTCTTTAGACAAGGCAAAATTTTCAAGCATAGCCATAGTTACGGTTTAAAATTTTAACGAAGTATAAAGGAAAAAGAGGAGTGAAATAAGCGATGGAATTTATGAATTACAGCACTAGATACCTTCTATAAAATGAAAAGAGACTGTCAAATTTAATTTGACAGTCTCTTTTTAGATTTTAATTGAATATTATTGCTTGATAAACTTTCGGTTCAAAATCGCCCCATTTTTTGCTGTGATTTTAACGAAGTAAACTCCATTTTCTAAATTTCCAACATTAATATTGGTGTCATTTATAGTCATGTTTTTCTGAGAGTTCGTTATCATGATTGCCCCAAGACTATTAACAATCGTTACTTCATTTATTTCTAAGTTGTTCAAACTTTTAAAATTGATATTTTCAGTTGCTGGATTTGGATAAATCTCAAATTCTTTACTTTCTTCTGATAATAACGCTAATGAAGTATTTGTACTATAAAATCCATTAGATCCTGCTGGTTGTCCATCTAAAGTAATTTCTGAAATCGCAACTACTGGATCTGGATATCCAGCTAAATACCAATAGTAAGCGTCAACAACATAAGTAATTGTACCAGCTTGATAAACATCGGTATATTCTTGGTGAAGAACCACACGAATGACATCGTTATATGTCCCATTTGGTGTAATTACTGTACCGTAACCATCATACGTAACTTCATCTGTTCCCGCACGAGTAAAGTTCGTCCCTGAGAAAAATGTAGCTTCAAATGTATTTGTTTCGCTGGCGTTATAAGTTAAAGGGTAAAATAATATTTTACTTGGATCGGTGTATGTAATTATTGTACCACCTGCATCAATTCCCATATATACTTCCCTGTTGCATCCTCTTGATAGTAACCCTCAGAATTAGCTTGTGAACTACCTGTGATTGTTGTGTTTGGAAAACTTGGATTAGCTGCTGTAATTGTGTTAACATTGTTTCCTGTAGGAGAAAAAGCACTAAAGTCCCAAGTAACGTTTGCTCCTCCAGGTCCTGGGTTTATGTATTGAGCAGAAGAACTCTCGAAGCTTGCTCCAATTTGATAATTTAGATCACTTGCATTTAGAACTGGTTGGGCTAAAGTTCAGGCTGATATTAATACCCCAAATAAATTAAGTAAAGATTTTTTCATAATATAATAGTTTAAATTAAAAGCATAAAAATAACAAAAATATATTAGTCTTTTGATCTAATTATCATTAAAACAACTCCTCAACCTTCTGAAAAAGAATTGTAATTGAAGTGTTTTTCTAAACTTAGTTCGTTCAGAAAATAATTATTTATGATGAAAACAACTCTTTTTATATCTGTATTAATGATACTTTTCGTTTATGTTAATAATGATTCTGACAATAAGTAATTTTAAAGAAACTGGTCAATCGCTAATGCATCATATATTATTGATGGAAGTGCAATTCTACCTAATTTTAAAGCTTTGAATAATGGTAGCGCTGTGGGAGTCCAATTAAAATCAAGTTGACTTACCATCTTTTAGTTCGTAGTCAGAATAAGTCTAATCCGAAGTAGCTGTGCTCGAAATCAACTCCTTCAATTCGCAATAAATTCCTCCAAATATTAAATAAATTATTATTTTTAGTCTATGAAACCTCTGTATGTTAGACAGTACTATCCGTTTTTTAGGATAAATAATCAACTTATTTAGGGTTTTTGAAGTTTTAATAAAGCTCAATTAATTATCATAAACATTTAACTAAAATCAATTAAAAATGGAGGAATTTAAGAAGTTTATCGCCAAAGGAAATGTGATTGATATGGCTGTGGGTCTTATCATGGCAACTTATTTTGGAGCTATTGTCAAGTCATTAGTAAATGACATTATAATGCCGCCTATTGGAAAATTATTAGGAGGTGTTGACTTTTCAAAATTAAAGTATGTAATTCAATCAGGAACTGCTGAGTCTGCAGAAGGAGCTGGTGATGGAATTGCAGAAGTAGCGATTACTTATGGAGCTTTTATAAATACGATCATCACATTTTTAATCGTAGCATTCGCTATTTTTATGGTCGTTAAAATGTACAATAAAATGAAAGAAAGAATGGAGAGGAAAGAAGAGATTGTTGCATCTGCTCCAGAGGCCCTTTCGAAACAAGAAACACTTTTAATTGAGATTAGAGATTTGCTGAAGAAACAATAGAAAGATAATATAGATAAGAAAAGCCTCGTTGATTCGGGGCTTTTTTTGGCTCATAGAAATAAAAACCAAGCTGAATATTCTTGAAATAATCTTTTATGCTGTGAATAAAATCTCTATTCGCCTTAAATATGCGGCGAATAAGTTATATATTTACTGCATTATGACAAAATATATTTACCAATATGATCAATGGCCTGATTTTACTTGGGATGAAAGGCAGATTAATTCAACCTTAGGAAAGGTAAGGCATTTGCAAGGAATGATTTTCGGGCAAATGGATAATATTGGATTTACTTTAAAGGAAGAGGCTATTTTATCTAACCTAACAATAGACGTTCTTAAATCATCTGAAATAGAAGGAGAAAATTTAAGCTATGATCAAGTTCGTTCATCTATTGCAAGACGATTAGGAGTTAACTTTGCAGGAATGGTTCCTTCAGAAAGAGATGTAGATGGAGTCGTAGAGATGATATTGGATGCAACACAAAATTTCAAAAAACCATTAACCGAAGAAAGAATTTTTAGTTGGCATGCTTCATTATTCCCAACAGGCTGGAGTGGCATGCATAGAATTGAAGTCGGACGCTATCGAAACGAAGAAATGCAAATTGTTTCTGGAGCAATGGGAAGAGAGAAAGTTCATTTTCAAGCACCTTCTCCTGAAGTTGTTAAATCAGAAATGGATATTTTTCTAAGATGGTTTGAAGAAGATAATAGTTTAGACGCAGTATTAAAATCTGCAATTGCACATTTTTGGTTTATTATAATTCATCCTTTTGACGATGGGAATGGTCGAGTTGCTCGAGCAATATCTGATTTGTTATTAGCGCGTTCTGAGGAAAGCGCTCAAAGATTTTACAGTCTTTCTAGCCAAATTCTGATTGAAAGAAAGGTGTATTATGAAGTTTTACAAAATGTTCAAAATAATAGTGGAGACATCACAGAATGGTTAGATTGGTTTTTAAATTGTCTCTTTCGTGCATTGAAATCTACCGAAGATACCATTACAAGAACACTTGGAAAAGCTGGTTTTTGGGAAAAACATAAGGAAACAGAATTGAATAGCAGACAAAGATTGATGTTGAATAAATTATTGGATGGTTTTACAGGAAAACTAAAAACATCAAAATGGGCAAAAATTACTAAATGTTCTGTTGATACTGCCTTGAGAGATATCAAGGATTTGATGAATAAAAGAATTTTAAAGCAAGAGGAATCTGGAGGAAGAAGTACAAATTATGAAATTATTGAACTATAACACGTTTAAAGCTGCTTATTAAGAAATGGATTTTCTAACAATCTACATTTTATCAATTCTATTTATCGCCACCTTGGTGCGTTCTACATTTGGCTTCGGGGAATCTTTAATTGCTGTTCCTTTACTGGCTTTCTTAATTCCAATTGAAATAGCGGTTCCACTTTCTGTTCTGGTTTCTATATTCATTGCAGCTTTCGTGATGACACAAGACCGAAAGAAAGTTCACTTTTATAGTGCTAAATGGTTGATCATTTTTTCGGCTTTAGGAATTCCAATTGGTTTACTTCTGCTTATTTATGGAAATGAAATAGTTGTCAAATTTGGATTGGGAATTTTTATTATTCTATATTCGGTTTATTCTCTGGTGGCTAAAAACTCTTTTAAGTTAGAAACAGACAATAAACTTTTGTTATTTATTTGTGGATTTTTCTCAGGAATTCTTGGAGGTGCTTATGGTTTCAATGGACCACCAATTGTAATTTATGGTAATCTACGCTACTGGTCAGCCAAACAATTTAGAGCCACATTACAAGCATACTTTCTTCCTGCAGGACTTATTGGAATGTTAGGTTTTTGGTACAATGAACTTTGGACTTCAACTGTAACTTATTATTTTTTAATAGCGCTTCCGGTAATTATTCCAGCCATTTTATTGGGTAGATTTATTAACCAACGATTAAAAGATGATACTTTTTTGAAATACATTTATGTTGGTTTACTTTGTGTTGGAATAGTTTTGATAGGTCAATCAATTCTCAATTAAATTGGAATAAAATGAATCAAGAATTACACGATTATTATCTAAAAAAGGAAGAACCTAATAAGAGTTGTTTACTTGTCCTACGAGATATTATTCTAGAACAAGATGAAAATATTTCTAAATCTTTAAAATGGAACTCTCCATGTTTTAGCTATAAAAATAAGATGTTTTGCTTTCTGATGATTGATAAAAAACTAAAAGAACCTTACATTTTAATGGTTGAAGGAGCTCGTATAGATTTCCCAGAATTAGACCAAGGAACGCGCACCAGAATGAAGGTTTTGAATATTGATCCGAATACAGATTTACCAATTGAGTTGATTGAAAATATACTTCAAAGTGCTATTGATTTGTATCGAAATGGAGTGATAAAGACGAAGGATTAATTGTAATATTTCTATAACCCAAACAAATGTCTTGTCATGATAATTAAGGAAAATATGAAACCATCAAAAGATTTCAACGCTTTAGATAAAGCGATTCGAATATATGTGCGCAACATCAGTAAATCATCACGATTTGAATTCGACAGCGAGAAGATTTCCTATTTGAGTTTCTTTGAGAATAAATTACTCTTAGTTCATGCAATTAGGTATGGCTTGCCTTATCAGTTATTCATTAAAATAAAGGAATTAACACCGTTTTTAGAAGATGATTGGGTGGAATACTTGAGCATTTCCAAAAAGACATTACAAAGATACAGTAGCGATGAAAATCATTTGTTCAAGTCAATTCACACAGAGAAAATTATTGAAATAGCAGAAGTTACAATTTTAGGAAATGAGGTTTTTGATTCTACAGAACAATTTTATTTATGGTTAATAACTCCTTCACACGCGCTTGGAAATCTTAAACCTTTAGAACTTTTGAAAGATTCTTACGGAAAAGAGATGGTAATGGCTGAGTTGAACAGAATTGAACATGTAATTTTCGCCTAATGAAAGTCTACAGATTATCAAAACGTAAATATTCGAATGAATTAAACGGGAAAGGTGCTGCGAAATTTGGAAACCGATGGAATTCTAAAGGTGTAGAAATGATTTATACCGCAGAAAGTAGAGCTCGTGCAATGGCAGAAGTTGCCGTTCATTTAGCTTTAGCGACTTTACCAAGTGATTTTGAAATGATAGAAATTGAAGTTCCAAATAACATAAAAGTAAATAAACTAAATTTAGAGGAACTCAATGAAAATTGGAATATCAACCCGCCGATTCTATCTACTCAAAAGATAGGAGATAAATTTATTGATTCATCCGATAGTTGCATTTTAAAGGTTCCATCAGCTGTTGTGCAAGGAGATTATGACTACCTAATAAATTCACATCATCCTGAATTCAATGAAATTAAAATAATCGATGTAGTTATTTTCCCTTTTGATAAACGAATTTTTAAATAAGTTCCTCAATCCAAAATTCTCAGTTTAAATTTTTCTCAATAAATATTCAAGCGTTAAAACAATAGACCTAAATCTACCAATTTTCATTATGTTATATAAAAAACTGATAATGAGTTGGTGATGTTCTAATATTTTGATAGTTTTGGTCTGCAAAGAAGTTTAGATTTTTTGTACCAACCAAATCAACGATGAAACATTTACCCATTTACATTTTAAGTCTGTTTTTTCTTCTTGCTTGCTCGTCCGAAAGAAAAGAGCTTTTTAAAGAAACGGATGCTTTTATAAAATCTTTAGAAGTTTTTCACGAAAGTTATGGCGTCGTTGGAGGGGGTAATTACTCAATATTTACAAGTGATGGAAGATATAAAATCACACCTTTTGGAGGATTAATTAAAATAAAAATCCAAGAAAATCCAAATCAAAAAGAATACGAAGAACTTAAAATTGACATTGCAAATTACTATCAAAATGATGATAGGGTAAGAAAGGTTTTTGTTGAAAATAGTGGACTTTTATTAATTGATTGTAGGAGGTAGGAAGCTTATATAATATTCCAAATAACTAACCATTTCTCCCGATCAAAAATCTATTTCAGTTTTTAAATCAATAGAGACCCTCCAAAACCCCTCTCGCGTTTACAATTAACAATTAATCATTATTTTCCTATTCTAAAGAAAATTCCGATATTTAACGCCTACCAAGAAAGTACAGAAACAAAGAATTATGGAAGACATAAATAAAAGATTAGAAGAAAAACGCGCTGAAGCAATGTTAGGTGGTGGTCAAAAACGAATTGACAGCCAACACAAAAAAGGGAAGCTAACAGCTCGTGAACGCATCACACTTTTGTTGGATGAAAACTCATTTCAAGAAATGGGAATGTTCGTAGAACATCGCTCAAAGGATTTTGGATTAGAAAATGAAAAATATCCCGGAGATGGAGTTGTAACAGGTTACGGAACAATCCATGGTCGACCAATTTATGTGTTTTCACAAGATTTTACAGTTTTAGGAGGTTCGCTTTCTGAGACTTATGCAGAGAAAATCTGTAAAATAATGGATCTAGCAATGAAGAGTCAAACGCCAATTATTGGTTTAAATGACTCTGGTGGAGCACGAATTCAAGAAGGTGTTGTTTCATTGGCTGGATATGCAGATATTTTCTATCGCAATACGCGTGCTTCAGGAGTAATTCCACAATTGAGTATAATTATGGGACCTTGTGCAGGTGGAGCAGTTTACTCTCCAGCTTTGACAGATTTCGTTTTCATGGTAGAAGATACTTCATATATGTTTGTGACCGGACCAAACGTTGTTAAAACAGTAACACATGAAGAAGTAACTTCAGAAGATTTAGGTGGAGCAAAAGCACATGCTGAAAAATCAGGAGTGAATCACTTTACAAGTCCAAATGATGTAACAGTTTTAAAGGAAGTGCGTGATTTAATGACTTACTTACCACAGAACTGGCAATCCTTGGCGCCACACAAGAATAACTTTGAGTTCAACGAAAAAAAATTAGAGACAATTGCTTCAATTTTGCCAGAGAACAATAATATGCCTTACGATATTCGTGAGGTGATAGAACACGTGATTGATGATGAATCTTTCCGTGAAGTACACAAAGATTTTGCAACAAATATCGTTGTAGGTTTCGCCCGTGTTGAAGGAAGAACGATTGGTGTGGTTGCCAATCAACCGATTTCATTAGCGGGAGTTTTAGATATTGATTCCTCAAGAAAAGGAGCAAGATTCGTTCGTTTCTGTGATGCTTTCAATATTCCTTTATTGACATTCGAAGATGTGCCAGGATTCTTACCGGGAACAGATCAAGAATGGAACGGAATTATTGCGCACGGAGCGAAATTATTGTATGCATTTAGTGAAGCAACTGTTCCAAGAGTGACGGTAATTACACGAAAAGCTTATGGTGGAGCATTTGATGTAATGAACTCTAAAAACATTGGAGCTGACTTTAACTTTGCTTGGCCAACAGCAGAAATTGCAGTTATGGGAGCAAAAGGCGCTGCAGAAATCATTTTCAAAAGAGAAATCGCAGCAGCCGATGATCCAGTTGCAAAATTGGCAGAGAAAGAAGCAGAATACGCTGAGAAATTTGCTAATCCATACAGAGCAGCAGAACGTGGATTTATTGACGATGTAATTTCACCATCAGAAACAAGAAGTCGTGTTGCCAATGCATTTAAGATTTTGGAAAATAAGAAAGAAGAATTGCCTGCGAAAAAGCACGGGAATATACCAATGTAAAATCAGTATTGTGGGAGCGTGTGAGTATTGAGAGGGCTTAGGTGTCTTTCTCAGGTTATAATGAATATTTATTTTGGACTTTTTCGGTAAAAATATTGATGAAAATATTGAAGACTGTTTCAACAAGAAACTAGTGCTGTAACTCATACATAACGGTGCTTAATTTTTTCTTTAGACAAGGCAAAATTTTCAATCATAGCCACCTGTGCAGAGCCTGTCGAAGTATAGTTACGGTTTAAAATTTTAACGAAGTATAAAGGAAAAAGAGGAGTGAAATAAGCGATGGAATTTATGAATTACAGCACTAATCCTTCGACTTTGGATAGGTTAGTGCCGTTTTTATTTTTTTCTAAAACCTAAAACCTAAACTCTAGTTCGAAGATATCAGCAAAGCATATAGCATACCGCCTAAAGCTTATTGCTTTTTAAAATCCCCAGATGTTCTCTGTTTTCTTTAAATACTTTTCGATTCATCAATCACAGACCAAAATATTTTACTATATTAATGCTTCAACAAAGCACAAAATAAATGCGTGAATTCAATTCAAAATTACCACACATAGGAACAAGTATTTTTAGTGTGATGTCGAAAATGGCAGCACAATACAACGCTATAAATTTATCACAAGGGTTTCCAAATTTTCCTGTTGCACCAGAACTTCTCGAAAACTACGAGGAAGTCATTAAAGGAAATCATCATCAATACACGCCAATGCCAGGTTCGCCTCGCTTATTGGTAGAGATTAGTCAGAAAATTACAAAACATTACGACAGGAAAGTTAATCCAGAGGAAGAACTTTTGGTAACTGCCGGAGCAACACAAGCTATTTATACGGTAATTCAAGCAGTAATTCACCGTGGTGATGAAGCTATTGTTTTGGATCCTTCTTATGATTGTTATGCTCCTTCTGTGGAGTTAGCAGGTGGAAAACCCATTCATATCAACATGAATATAGATTTTTCTGTGGATTGGAGCAAAGTAGAAGATGCTATTTCTAAGGATACTAAATTGTTGATTGTAAATAACCCGCATAATCCAGGAGGAACAGTGTTTTCAGAAGAAGACATGCAGGCGATTGAACAAATTATGTTGCGTAATCCTCATATTTATTTGCTTTCAGATGAGGTGTATGAATTTATTCATTTTGAGCAAAAGCATATTTCAGTGAATACACGTGAAGCCATTCGTGACCGCTCATTTATTGTCTCTTCCTTTGGGAAAACCTTTCACGTTACAGGATGGAAAGTGGGTTATCTCGTCGCGCCCAAATACTTGATGGGCGAAGTGAAGAAGATTCATCAGTACATCGTTTTCACGGTAAACAGCACGGCGCAAATGACTTTGGCTAATTACTTACCAGAGGCAGACATATTTCAATTGGGTAAATTTTACCAGAAAAAGCGTGATTTCTTCCGAGGATTGATGAAAAATAGTCGATTTGAACTCTTGGATTGCCAAGGAACATATTTTCAAGTCGCGCGATACAGTGAAATTAGTTCCTTAGGTGATATAGATTTTGCTACAGAAATGACTCAAAAACACGGAGTAGCGGTAATTCCAGTATCAGGTTTTAATAAAGATCAACATGATGATCACCTCATCCGTTTTTGTTTTGCAAAAGATGAAAAAACGATTATCAAAGCAACAGAAAAATTATGCAAGATTTAAAAGTAAGTTTGATTCAATGTGACCAAATTTGGGAAGATAAAAAAGCCAATTTCGAGCACTATGAAACCATGTTGAAAGAGGTACAATTGCCTACCGATATTGTGGTATTCCCTGAAATGTTTCAAACCGCATTTACGATGAATGCTGTTGAAATGGCAGAATCTATAAACGGTGAAAGCATCCTTTGGTTGAAAAAAATGGCGGCGAAATACGATTGTGCCATGGTCGCTTCTTTGATTATACAAGACGGGAGCGTATTTAACAACCGAATGGTATTTATTCAAGCTGATGGATCACTGCAACAATACAACAAACGTAAGTTATTTGGTTTAGCGAAAGAAGACGAGACCTATTCACCTGGAGAAGAAAACACCATTTTTGAATACAAAGGTTGGAATATTTTCTTGCAGGTATGTTATGATTTACGCTTTCCAGAAATTGCTCGAAATAGTGTAGAAAACGATAACTATGAATACGACTTACTCATAAATGTTGCCAATTGGCCCGAAAAACGTAGTTTACATTGGAGAACTTTGCTGCAAGCCAGAGCAATAGAAAATCAAGTGTATGTGATCGGCGTAAATAGAGTAGGAGAGGACAACAACGGATTAACTTATTCTGGTGATTCATGTATCATTGCTCCTTCTGGAATGGTGGTGAGCTCGGTTTACTATGATGAACATGTAGTAAATGAAGAATTGGAGCATGAAACATTGAAAGAGGTACGAAAAGTAATGCCTTTTTTGAAGGATCGTTGAAAATGTAAATAGTTTTTTATGGATGCTTCAATAATATTAAATTAGGTTTCTTTTTCAAATAGAATGAATTAATGATAGTCCTCCCCCTGTACCCCCCTCCAAAGGGGGAGGTGCACATATTAGCTGTTTTCTTTAGAATAGATTATACCTTTTGCAAATTGATATACTACTAAAAGGTAATTCATAATGAAACTTTTGTAAATGGTTATAGATTTTTTCTTCTGCAAAACGTGAGTTGATTACGCTTCCCTCTTTGGAGAGGGATAAAGGGAGAGGAAAGAGAGATGAGTGTAAATCTAGATTGAATAGTTTAAAGGATCGACATTTTTAATTTAAGTATATTTTCAAATAAGATTATCAATTTTAAACCGTTATTGCATTACAAAACATAAGAATGAAACTCTATTCAAATAAACAAAAATGGAAAATCGCATTACTATTTATCGCGATTATATTGGTTGGAGCTTCATTGTTTGCCTCTAATAAGATTGTTAATGAGGTGGCAAAGCGTGAACGTGAACGTGTGACGCAATGGGCTGACGCGATTAAAAAACGTGCTGAGTTGGTGCGTTTGACCAATAATTCTTTCGAAGAACTCCGCAAGAAGGAACTCAACGAAATGCAATTGTGGATTGATGCAACTAAAGAAATTTCTCGTAAAACCTCTTTGGATAATCAGCAATCTTATAACTTTCCTCTCAAAATAATCAACAAAAATGATGATATACCAGTAATCGTTTTGGACCAAGAAGATGTAGTTTCTACCTACATTAATATTGCGCTAACGAAAGAGGAATTACAAAGGAATTTTCCAGAGAAAGATAGTTTAGAAATCGAGCTTTTATTTGCCGACTCTTTGGTGAAATTAGCGTACAGCTGGGAAAAAATTAATCCTTCCTTTACAATTGAGGTGTATGATGATTTATTCATGTCTTACTTCTATAATGACTCCCGTAATATTTTGCGTTTAGAGGAAGAAAGAGATTTACTTTTTAAAGCATTCAATCGGGAGTTAATCGAAAACGCTGAATTGGTTCCTGTAGTTCTTACAGACAGTTTAAAACAGCGTGTTATTGCCTCTAATCTTTTAGAGAAAGACCTGGACAGTTTGGTCTTGGCAGAAAAACTAGAAGAATTATCGAATGCCAACAAACCTATTAAAATTTATTTTTCCGAAAACGAAGTGAGTTATGTTTTTTACGCTACAAGTCCAGAACTAGTTCAATTACAATACTTTCCATATATCCAATTCCTGATAATCGGTTTATTTATTTTTATAGGTTACGTCATTTTTAGTACTTTCCGTAAAGCCGAACAAAACAAAGTTTGGGCTGGAATGGCAAAGGAAACTGCACATCAATTGGGAACACCGATTTCTTCTTTAATGGCATGGGTTCAATTGTTGGATGGCATGGAAAACACCAAAGAAATTGCGAAGGAAATGAATAAAGATGTAGAGCGCCTTTCTCAAGTAACAGACCGCTTCTCTAAAATTGGTGCGAGTACTCAATTAAAAGATATTGATATTGTTCATACAACTCAGAACTTCCTTGGCTATTTGCGTACCCGTTTTCCTAAAAAAGTAGAACTTAACTTTACTTCTTCAGACAATGAAATTATCATTCCTCATAATGCTGCACTTTTCGAATGGGTTATAGAAAACATCTGCAAAAACGCGATCGATGCTATGGAGGGAATTGGTAAAATCGACATCAGTATTACGCGAAACAATGGACAAGTTCTCATCGATATTACAGATAACGGAAAGGGAATGACACCAGCACAGCAACGCCAAGTTTTTCAGCCAGGATTCACCACTAAAAAACGAGGTTGGGGATTGGGCTTACCATTAGCGAAAAGAATCGTTCATGAATACCATAAAGGACGATTGAAGATAATCTATTCGGAGATTGGCAAAGGAACTACGTTTAGGATTATTTTAACGCCATAAATGATATCATATTTAACGTATAATTTCATTGAAAACTATATTAAGACAATACTATTTAAATGGATAATGCATACATATATTTCATAATCGGTTACGGAGTAAGCTTTATATTTTGGTTAGGCTACAAATTTTTACTAAAAAAGTGGATTTTGATTATTGCTATATTAATCAGTTTGTTCATGGCTCTTATTGCATTTAAATATCAGGGAATAGAGCCTCTTCAAATGAAAGGTGGATATGCAGCAAACCATTTCTTTTCGCCTGCTTTGTTTCTCATTATTTACTTTTTATCTAGATACTTATTCAAACTCATTTATAAAAACGAACCAATTATGACATCATATTGGTCAAAGGACTGGGATCAAGGAGAGTTTCGAAAATTACACATAGGAGATTCTTTGTTTACAGTTATTACGCTAGTCCTTCCAATTCTAATCCCAATGTTTATTTGATTAAAATAGAATCATGAAAAATTTAGAAAACATACATCCTGGAGAGATATTAAAAGAGGAATTTCTACTTCCCCTTGGAATATCGGCCTATAAGCTTGCAAAAGAAACTTTTATGCCTCAAACAATAAAATACAGCTTAATGCATGTACGGACGATTTGCAAATCGTCCCTACTGTATGCCTTTATAGCCGTATTGATCTCATTATCATTCTTATTAAAATATAATAAGCCCCCAATTCCAACCATCTATGTGATTTGCATTGCATGTGCGGTCGAAGTCCAAATCGTCCCTACTGCAAAGCCTTAATAGCTGTATTGATCTCATTATCACTTTTATTAAAAATGTAATAAGCTCCAGTTTCTAGCCATTTCTGACGCGCAATTTCTGCTTTAATACTCGTTTTAATGCGCTCTGACGATTGGTTGTATTCTTTTTCATTGAATGCAATGTCATGTCTCTTTTTAGCAAATGCTTTAAAGTCATTCATGATCTTTCCAGTCACTTTGAATTCTCGGTCAAATGCTTGAACATTGCGGTATTTAATCATGTCATTAAAACGTGCATAGTGATAAGAAAACTCATTGAAAACATTAGCATATTGCAATCTTCTATAATACGTTGAACTTCCTGTGGTATCCAAAGCAACAAAGATATCTGGCATAATCCCACCACCACCGTAAACGGTTTTTCCTTTTGGAGTAGTGTATTTTAATGAATCCACCAATAATGAACTATCCAATTCGTACAACTCTCCATTTTCATAACGATTCAACTCATCCATCATGTAATCTTCGTAGTTTTCCATGTATGGTTTTTGAATGCTTCTTCCAGTTGGCGTATAATAGCGGGAAACCGTCAAACGCAGATTACTTCCGTCTTTTAATTGGATGTCTTGTTGAACTAAACCTTTTCCAAATGAACGGCGACCAATTATAGTTCCTCTGTCGTTGTCTTGAAGAGCTCCTGCAACAATTTCACTCGCTGAAGCGGAACTGCTGTTGATCAACACTGCTAAATCAACAGCTCCTAAAAACGGTTTGTTTTCTGCATAAATTACTCTTTCTGGGCTGTTTTTACCTTTTGTAGAGACAATTGGCGTCCCTTTTTCTAAAACTGCATCCAAAATTGCAACAGCACTTCCTAAGACACCTCCACCATTGTAACGTAAATCAAACACTAATTTCTTCATTCCTTGCGCTTGCAAGTTAATGGCTGCGGTGTAAAACTCATGTGCTGATTGCATACTGAATTGACCTAAACGGATATATCCAATTTCATCGGTTAACATATATGAAGCGCTAATGGATTCGATAGGAACAGCACCACGAATGACTTTTTTCTGAATCTTTTCTTCTTTGCGGAGAATAGTAACATTAACAGGTGTTCCTTCTTCACCTTTTAGTAATTCTCTCACGTGCTCATTGGACAAGTCAACATTAGCGATGTCTTCTCCATCAACATTAATAATCTGATCAAACTTTTGAATTCCAACTCTAAATGCGGGAGATTGATCAATCACGTTGACTACACTTAAGGTATCATCGTAAATTGTAAAACGAATTCCAACGCCTCCAAATTTTCCTTGAATTCCTTCACTCATCGCTGCTAAATCTTCTGCTGCGATATAATTAGAATGCGGATCTAGTCCATGTAAAAGGTCGGTAATTGTTTTTTCAAACAAGACTTTTTTGTTGATTGTGTCTACATAGTCCCTGTCCAATACTTGAATAATATCTGCTAATTTTTGTTCATACTTTCCTTCAATTGAAGAAGAGCTTGAAGTTTTACCATCCGATAAGAATATTCCTAAAAATATTCCTACTGCAATAAGTAAAACTCCTAATAATGGGTATAAAGCTTTGTTTGAGCTATTCATTCTCGATATTTGTTATGTGCTCGATGTTAATTCCAGCTGTTTTTAAAAAATGTACACCAGAATCATCTTTGTAATGATTCATGTATACGACACGCATTATTCCCGCTTGTAAGATCATTTTGCTACAATCCTTACATGGTGACAATGTTAGGTATAACGTTGCACCTTTCGCATTATTGGTTGATTTTGCTACTTTTAAAATAGCATTCGCCTCTGCATGAAGAACATACCAATGTGTTTTGTTTTCATCGTTTTCGCAACAATTATCAAAACCAGATGGAGTTCCATTGTATCCATCAGAGATAATCATATCATCCTTAACAATCAAAGCGCCCACTTGTTTACGCGCACAATGGGAGAGCTGAGCCCAAGTTTTAGCCATGCGTAAGTAGGCTTTATCATATCGAAGTTGCTTTGCTTTGTTCATCTTTCTTAATTCTGCTGACAAAAATAGGGTTAATTTTATTTTGAGGGGCTATTTGCTGATTAACCTTGTGAATTTAGAAGATGTGAAGGTAGTTAAATTGAATAATAATCGGATGAGATAACTTATAATTAATCATAAGATGGAGGAGGTGAATTGATTTACGGTTAAGATAAATAAACCTTGCGAATGATATGTTTAGTCAGAGGAAAAGTAAATTAAATTCGTATTTCCAACCTGAATGAAAATAACTTTTTAAAATAAAGTAAAGTCTTGAATTCAAGACGAGAACATAACAAAAGTGAAGAATATGAATTATACATTATTAATGGTAATTGGGTTAATTGGATTTTCAAGTTGCTCAACTTCTGAAAAAGATGAAAGCTATATTGAAAATAACTCTAGTTTCGAACAGCAGTATTTACAGTTATGTGAACCTCCATCATTTGCTACACAATTTGGTTTTCCAGCTGGACTAAATGGTTATCTTGATTTTGATGAAGGAATTTCGTGTTCAAAAATAGTAGGCAAACCGGGTTTGATTTATTTTTCAGGATACAGTAGTGTTGATTCTAGAAGAATTGAGATGAATCTTCTTTCAGATAAAGAAATCCAATCTCTTATAACTGATGAGTTTGTATTTATCTCTTTGATTAAAGACGCTAAGATGAAGTTGCCTGTTAAATATCAGGAGTTTTCAGAACTTAAAAATGATACAATTAAAATATATGGTGAAAAGAGTACATACCTTCAAAACTCAAAATTTAATAGTGATGAACATCCAGCTTTTTACATAGTAAACTCTGATGGGGAGGTTTTATCTAAACCCTACTTTTATAATTTATCGATTCCTGATTTTAAACAATTTTTGAAAGAAGGATTATCGAAATATTAGATTTTTGGTAGCAGCGGGGGCTTAGAAATAAAAAGCACAAAAAAACTGATTATGAAACAGATTAAAACAGTGAGATTATTAAAATTTCTATTATTTGCAATTGGAAGTTTATTAATTCTTCCTTCATGTAACAATAGTGAAAACGAATCAGATAGTTTATCTAAATCTAAAGAAACTTTTAATGGTTTTGTAAGTGACGCAAGAAGGAACGTTGACTTTAAAGAAGTAATGCGAAAGTATTATTATAAACCAGAAGAATTATTGAACGACGAGTTGTTTTTTCAGTTTTTTGAAGCTGAATATATTTATTTGATGGAAAATTTAAGAAAAAGTAATGATTCACTATTTTACTTTTGGAATGAAGAAGTTGAAAATGTCGATTATTATGATTGGCTAAATGAAGATGGTTTTTGTAAAGAAGCCGTATTAATTTTGTTTTCTAAAAAACCAAAACAGCGACATCGCTTGACTTTTTGTTTAAATGAAGAAGGATTAATTTATTCAAATATTAATTTGACTAATCATGATATCGACACTATAGTTTGGGTGAGAAACCAACCTGAATTAATAAATAAAGAAAAAGCAACTTCCAAAGAGCATTTAAGTGTATACACCCTTGAAGTTGATTAAATTTAAACTAAATCGATAATTTATAAAATACATGGATTATTTTAATAGGTTGTTTTACTCCTTCTCGCTTGATTTAATTAACTCCTTAATTTCTTTATCAGAGATAGAGTCTTTTTCTCCTTTGTTATAAATTGAAAGCATTATTACAGTAGTTTCATCAACCATCACATACGTAATTACTCGTGCGCCACCGCTTTTACCTTTCCCTTTTGAATTAATTGCTAAACGTCTTTACTAATAGGTGTTCCAAGTGTTGGAGTTTGCTCTAATTCATCAAATAAAACAGAAAGTTCAGTTTTTAGAGAACTGTATTTTTTACTAAGTCTTTTTGCTTGCTTTTTAAACTCTGGAAGAATAATGATGCTATAACTCATCCAAAAACTCTTTTACAGGTGTTCCTTTAAGTTTTCCTTCTTTTATAAGTTTCAGCTCTTTTAATGCTTGTTTTAAGTTAGCTTTTATTTCTTCTTTTGAGTCTCCAGATGTAGATTCCACTTGTACAAAATCAAGGCTTTTTATATACTCCAAAAAAGCTTTAGCCTTAGGGTTAGTGGAGTCTTTAATGTAGAACGTGTATTCCATGATATTTATATTTTAGAAACAAATGTTTAAAATAGGTATTATTTCCATAAATCCCTGGTCTTAATTACTTTGTCTTTCCCTTGTATATGGTGTAGTTTACCGCGTTTTATTTTTTCGACAAACGCAGGATTATAAGCTCTTTCTATATTGGCTTTAAATTTCATTATATCGATATAAATTAAAACCATTCCTTTTGATTTATATTTCAAAAGTACAGCAAAGTTTAGCTAAAACAAATCTTTAAAAGTGATATGCTTCTCATGCTCATTTTCGCAACAATTATCAATACCAGATGGAGTTCCGTTGTATCCATCAGAAATAATCATATCATCCTTAACAATCAAAGCGCCCACTTGTTTACGCTCACAATGCGAGAGCTGAGCCCAAGTCTTTGCCATGCGTAAGTAGGCTTTATCATATCGAAGTTGCTTTGCTTTGTTCATCTTTCTTAATTCTGCTGACAAAAATAGGGTTAATTTTATTTTGAGGGGCTATTTGCTGATTAACCTTGTGAATTTAGAAGATGTGAAGGTAGTTAAATTGGTGATTGATGAGAGAAAATTTATTAAAAATATCAAAGCAATATTTAGAAGGATTCCTCTCCTTAATTTATCCTCATTTCTGTGTGACATGTGGGAAATAATTGAATGATCAGAACGAACATTTTTGTTTTTTATGCGGGCAAGATTTACATTTTTTACTTCTTTCGAAAAATACAACGAATACACTGTTGCTGATGAAGTTTTTTGGGGCCGTTTAAACATAGAAAACGTTTATGCTTTGCTCTATTACGAAAATGGAAATTCTACCAAGGAGATTCTTCACCACATAAAATACAAAGAAGGAAGAGATCTCGGACATTTTATGGGCAAAATGATCGGTGAAAGACTAAAATCCAATCCGAAATTCACAGACATAGATGCCTTAGTTCCCATTCCTGTGCATTCCAAAAAAGAATTCTCGCGTGGCTACAATCAGAGTTTACTCATCGCTGAAGGAATAAGTGAGGTTTTGGAAATCCCAGTGGTAGATGTCTTGTACCGAAAAATGCATGACAAGTCCCAAACTAGAAAGAGCAAAGAGGAACGGTACAAAAATGTAAAAGACAAATTTGGATTAAAGAAAGATGGTTTGGAAGGTTTTCAGCATGTAATGATTGTTGATGATGTGCTGACTAATGGATCGACGCTTGAATTTGCGGCTCGGGCAGTTTTTGAAGGTGGGAATGGGGTTAAGGTAAGTTTAGGAACGGTGGCTGTGGCGCGGTAGGATTTTTATAAAGTTAAATAGATTACAAACGTTTACAACTGGTTAATATCGAATATGGGGGTTAGTGATGGCTTCCACTTTAGCGCTGCTACGGGCTTTAAGACAGTTAATAGGAGGTATTAATTTTTTTATTAAATTTGGGTTAATATAGGTTGGCTATACGTAATACGTTTAGCCAATTGTTGTATGCCATTTAAAAAAAATCTCGTCTTGAAAGAAATTAAGGTAAAAAAAGGACAAATTCTACAAAGAAAAGGCGAATTGAATAGTAAAGTTTATCAAGTCATATCAGGCTTGTTGCGAAGTTACTCGATAGACGAAAAAGGAAAAGAACATATTTATATGTTCGCACCTGAAAACTGGATTATTGCAGACGGTGCTAACCCCAAAAAACCAAACGAACTATTTATAGACGCTTTAGAAGATTCGATAATAATTCAAAAAGAAAAAGATTTAAACAAAATTTCTGAAACAGAAAAATTAATCAACAGACTGGAAGTCCTTCAACAAAGAATTATACTATTAATGAGTGCTTCTGCCATTGAGCGTTATGAAAATTTTATAGAAACTTATCCCGACATTGTCCAACGTGTTCCTCAAAAAATGATTGCATCCTACCTTGGCATTACGCCAGAGGCATTATCACACGCAAAAAGACTTCGTTTAAAGAAATAATTTCTACCTAAAAAAATTTCTTAATATATATTAATGTGCAGAAATATATTCGTACCTAATTTTGTGTCATATTAAAACATACGGAAATGACATTAAAAGCATTAGAAATTGATACTTCGCAATCCAAAGTATCTTTTCATATTAAAAAATTAGGTTTTTTAACCATAAAAGGGACATTAGCAGATTTTCAAGGAAACATTGTTTTTGACAAGAATGATTTGGAAACCTCAAACCTAGATGTAAGTGTTAGCGCAATAACCATAGATACAGGAAACGCTAAGAGGGATGAACATTTAAAGAGTAACGATTTTTTTTACGTTAAAGAATTTCCAACAATCAGTTTTAAATCGACTAAAATCCATAAAGAAAAAGACCAATTTTTAGCCCTCGGACAATTAACCATTCTGAATAAAACAAACGAAGTTTCAATACCATTTAGTTATGACAATGGTTTGCTAGAGGGTAAATTTTTACTCAATCGATTAGACTTCGATTTAGGTAAAAAATTCCCAACTTTCATAGTTGGTAAAACAGTTCAAATAACAATCAACACAAGAATAAAATAGGTATGAAAAAAATAATTGCATTTGGCGCATCTAACAATAGCATGTCTATCAACAAGCAATTTGCAGCTTATGCCGCAAATCAAATCTCTAATGTAGAGGTTACACTGCTAGATCTCAATGACTTTGAACTTCCGGTATATTCTGTTGATATTGAAAAAGAATCTGGCGTACCGACAAACGCTAGCAAGTTTTCTCAATTGATAGCAGATAGTGATGGAGTCATTATCTCGTTAGCAGAATATAATGGTTTGCATACTGCAGCTTTTAAAAATCTTTGGGATTGGATGTCTAGACTAGGAAGTCCTAAAATATGGCACAATAAACCATTGTTTTTATTGGGAACCAGCCCAAGCAAACGAGAAGAATCTAACGTGATGAAAGTATCGCAATACCTGTTCCCAATGTTTAGCGCAGAAATAATTGCCAGTTATCACTTGCCCTCTTTTAATCATTTTTTTAAGGATGGGCAAATTGCAGAACCTAATCAGCAAGCATTATTTGCTAGTGAATTAGAAAAATTTCAAAATCATTTATACAACCACTAAAACAAATAAAAATGGCAAAATTTCACGAAGACCAAATTGGTAAAGCACAAAAAATAGTAGGATATGTTTTATCCATAGTATTCAGTTTTCAAATCTTAATGGCTGGAATAATGAAAGTTATTAGTAATCCTGAAATGACTGAAAATATGGCAAGTTTGGGACCAATGGCAGAAAATATTTTATTTGTGGGCATTGGAGAACTTATCCTACTTGTTTTGTACTGGTTTCCAAAAACTCAAAAAATTGGATTCTATTTGATGTGTTCGTTTGTAGGAGGCATTATTGCTACAGAAATAATAGGCGGAAGGCCAATATTTATTGGTATTTCAACAGCAGTTTTATTATATGTAGGTACTATTTTAAGAAAACCATCAATGTTAAAAATATAAAAATCAATGAAAAATTTATTAAAGATATCAGCAGTGCTTTGGATTATTTGGGGATTAGTTCACATTTTAGCAGGAGTAATGACAATAAAAGGCATATTAACTGGAGACATTTCAGCTTCTGTTACTGGAATCGCAGACGCAGTTGACCCAAACCTATTACAAATGGATTATCCAAAGGCATCAGGAGCAATTATTGGTCAACACGGATTCAACTTGTTTTGGGTTGGAATAGTAACTTTCATTTCAGCATTCTTTGTATGGAAAGGAAATCGAAATGCTATTTTCCTTGCTGCTATTGTTGGTGGGCTAGCAGACTTAGGCTATTTCCTTTTTATGGATTTAGGTGGTTTTGTAAATTTCGTTCCAGGAACAGTAATGACTATAGTTTCTTTCTTAGCCATAATTTTGAGTTTTTATGTGTATTTCAAAACTAGGAATGAAAAACTGACCGAATAAAAAACGGCATACAACAATGTATAAAAGTAATAGCGGTTTGGGTTTTAACTCAAACCGTTTTTGTTTTTAATTAAGTATATTACTGTCCGCAAGTAACAGCAATTTAATCCGCTACTACTTTTATACTAACCGTTGTAAGTAATTAAAACCACCATAATTAAGAATTGGAAGACTTAATCAAGAAAATAAAAAGCAGATTACACTTAAGACCAGAAGCGGAAGAATTTCTTTATTCCATTTCGAAAGAAAAAACACTTTCTAAAGGAGAAGTTTTAATTCGCCAAGGACAAACTGTAAAGAAGACATTCTTTGTTACATCAGGTTGCCTAAGATCTTACTGTATTGATAAAAACGGAAAGGAACACACCTTACTATTTGCAATTAAAGATTGGTGGATAAGCGATTACATAGCTATCCATACTGATGAGCTTTCAACACTAACGGTAGAATGTCTTACCGAATCGAAAGTTATTGAATTCAATGCCAAAGAACTGGATGGAATTCATGCGCGTTTTCCTGAATTTGAATCTTATCAAAGACACAATTTAGAACGCCATGTAGTTAGTTTGCACAAGCGTATCTTGAATCAACTACAATTAAGTGCTACCGAGAGGTATGATTTATTCTTAAAGCAATACCCCGATATTGAGCAGCATACTCGAAATTTCCATATCGCATCTTATCTAGGTATCACCCAACAAAGCTTGAGTCGTATTAGAGTAGAAAAAGTAAAAAAATAGCTTTCTTACCATAGGGTAAATTTTTCTCGAAATACTCATTCTACATTTGTATCGAATTAAGAACCAAATAAATCGAAACAGATATGAAAGCATTACAAATAATAAAATACGGTGAGATTAAAGACAGTCTAGCCTTTAATGAAGTTAGCAAACCGACAGTTCAAGCAAATGATGTACTCATTGAAGTCAAAGCTGCTGCCATTAACCCTATAGACAAGAGTATTATTCTTGGAAACCTCCAAGGTATGCTCCCAATACCATTGCCAAGCACCTCTGCTTATGACGTAAGTGGAATTGTTGTAGAAACAGGAAATGAAGTAAGTAATTTTGAAATTGGAGACTTGGTTTATTCAAGAGTTCCGCAAGAACAAATGGGCACATTGGCTGAATTTGTTGCTGTAACCAGTGATGCTGTTTCAAAAAAAC
>Ga0307930_1001019_pt1 | contig 22498 bp, 15 predicted proteins | sample OrgLakmetageno46_FD_203161 | JGI IMG/M metagenome (GOLD analysis project Ga0307930, IMG submission 203161) | Saline water microbial communities from Organic Lake, Antarctica - #46 | ecosystem: Environmental > Aquatic > Non-marine Saline and Alkaline > Saline | place: Antarctica: Organic Lake...
TAAGTTTCTACGAAGGTGAAAACCAGAAACCTGAATAATGATGACCTCCCTTCTTCACTACTTACTTCTTCCCTTCTTCTCCATGCGAAGTAACCGTCAAAGGAAGGTGTTTGTAATACTACAGACTTGAGCTCTTGAGCTTCGAACGACTGTTCACATCTTAATTTAGATAGAATTGTCTCCCATGAGCAATGATGACGACGGTATGGGATTTCTCAAGCAAAAAAGAGCAGAGGCGCAAGCGCTCGTTGAGATGCAAGCGGTGGCTCAAATGCAAGCGGTGCGTCGAAGTGATGTTACTACGATGTAGACGAGCATGGGCAATGTTCGAAAGGAATAGAAGCAAACCATCTTAACTTTTTCTCATTCTTTCGTTGAAACTTAATTCTCTTTGACTCAGGACTTAGCGCAGACTGTTTCTTCACGTATGAAAACAATTGATTCGCTGCTCACGGATGGCCTTAGTTCCTCAACCAGCTCTGATGCCCAGCCTACGGACCTGGCAATGGTCACGCGGGATGACGACGAAGTGAACATATGGAAAAAGAAAATTGCCGAACTCTCAGCACCAATTTGTGGTAGTGTTTCTGAGAATACTTCTAGAAATGGCAGGCATTCTGCACCAGAGCTGGTACACTCGCCTCTAGCCCAGAAATCGCAAAACGCAGACATCCAGCGCCTCGCCAAAAGCAGCCCGAACAATGAAAACGCAACGGGCTGTTCGATCAATCACGCTAAGACCCCTTCAACGCTACCGATGCAACCAGGAACCAAATCTAACCGTGATGGAGCCCGCACATCACCTCCGAAGCCACCAGCTGCTATAACCAACAGTACGCGCCAACCTTCATCGCCATCAGCGCCTGATTCACAAACGCTTCCTTCCCAGTCTCATTCTCCGCTGAAAGCTGTCGATTTAGCGCCCTCGGCTCAGCTTTCTGGGCGCTTGGGCGGGCCGTTGCCCGATCAGAGCAGCCGAGTGGACGCCGAAGTCGACTACTGGCGCCGCAAAATCGCAGAACTTTCCGCACCTTCGGACCGCTTTGCCGACGGCGGCTTTCACTCCACTTCGCTGCCCGCTTCCTTGAGCCCTTCCATGCCACGAGGCCAAGAACAGCCGCCTCTAACGCGACTCAACCTTTCAAGACCGAAGTATAAGACGGTTCGTGACTTCATGTTCCCCATTTCAAAGTTTGAATCTGTGTGTTACGTACTTTACAAATCTGTTGTCGTTCCGGCGCCATATAGTAACAAGAAAATTATTTTGAGACCGCCATAAAAATGCCACATTTGTGCTACCGCTCAGGAATCGTTGGCGGACGAGCCCTTATCATGGGAGGGCACTGCATCCTTCGCAGACGAGAACCACTGCCCGGAAAAGTTGCCTCCTCAGCGCGCGTCATCAGCAAAAGTCGAGGAGAAAGGTGACGACGAGGATTATGGGGAAGTCTTCGTGATTCAGAAGAAAGGTTCATGAATAAGGCTGCCTATCTCAGATAGAGGATCGATAAGAGCTCCGGGCACTCCTAGCCAAGGACTAGGACTAGACTACGTAGGCGGCAGGTGCACGGTATACTAGGTTCGGTTTCTCGCGGGAAGGGAAATTTTTACCAATCAGGCGTGATCTCCGCGACGGGAATTTAGCAGTGAATTTATGACCACGGCACGGAATTACCGCGGGAATCCCGCGGAAATCCCACGTGAAGTGAAATTTTTAGCCATCTCGCGGGAATTCCGCGGAAACGGGAATCTCAACCCTGACGGTGTACATTCTGAATTCTGGCATTCTAGATCTCCACGTCCATATCTGAATCAATACCTAAGTTTTTCGAAGCACGAAATAAAAAGCACCATATTATAAGGAACGATGGCGCTAGAATAAGCGGGTTAATTTTCAGAACCACGGCGGTGAGATTTATTTTATGAAGCACCCGCAATAGGTATTGCGCTCCTAGATAGCTGATAGCTGATAGCTGACAGCTCATTGTTGTTGGTTGCTGGACCAAGCTTTCGGAATAGTTGAATTTGGAGCTCGAAGGGGCCTAATAAAATTTAATAGAACACAGTCCTTCGAGCTAAATATATGATTTTGGACGATTCCTGGGAAGTATGAATTTTATTTCAACATCAGAAAGTGAATATTTTGACACAAGCCCCGAGGGGCCGGAATTAGAAGGCAAACAGGTAGAGATAAAAAGCAAAGCAGCAAAAATTAAAGAGCTAATCAGGAACAAATGCCCGATTGGGTTTTGAACTCATCGCAGTATGAATTGCGTTGATCCCAATCCAAGTAGCTAAAAATGATTAGTTTGGTGCCTTTAAGTATCATTGGTAATTACCGAGTCAGTCGCTTGTCGATCCTCATCTCGCTACTTCTCCTTTGGTGCCATATCCATATCCATATCCAAATGCCAAACACACTCATACATTCCTGTTGCTATGGTCGCCCCATCGCCCAAAACTATTGCTGCAGCACCGCAACTACGCAAATACTGTCGTCAGTACTACTGGTAGGCATATTCTGAATGCAACGACATCTCCTCCTGAAGCTGAAGCGACCTCCTCAGAAGTCTGAACTAGTGAAACCCATAGTCGAATGGTGCCGTACAATCAATTCTCGCGGCAGGTGTCGAAGACCCTGTCAATGAAATCATGGCAATTGTTACCAACTAATTGAAGACGCGCGTCAAAAGTGGCGTTAAGACGTGCCATCACGTCATCCAAATCGACTTTGACCACCCTGGAGCTCCCGAGGGCGACACCTGTAGTAGGATAAGCGCGTGCCTTGGAACGGATTTCACCAGGCACTCGGGCGCCCGACAAGAGAGATCTAAGCGTAGAAGGATTTGTAGGGTCCAGCGGCAAGAAATCTAGTAAAACACAAGCGGATTGGGCCGATTGCAAGATTCCGAAGTCATCACTATTCATGTTGGCTCCATCGTTGGGAAGACGCTCGAAGCATGCGGCAGCATGAAGCTTCAGGATCTTCGGGCCGCCAACCAGAGGAAGTGCGATTTTGCTGAGCCGGTAACGTGCCACCAAAGCGCTAGCGACTTGCACCAGTAGACTACAGATCAAAAAGATACTTGTAAAGCCTCGGTGCATGACAAAGTAAAGTCGTGCGAAGCTGCCAGCTTCACGAAATTAAGAGCAGTTCGATATTAGAGTGTTGCCACTTCTTAAAACTATTATTATTCTTATTGTCAGCAATTTAGCTAGTTTGCAAACTCGCGCTATTGCAGGAGCGCACTGCGCTCTACAGTTCCTGCCCGTTTATTCGTCGCTCGCACTCATCGTTCATCCGCATGCTTGCAGTTGTGCTAGATTACTGATGATTGTTTTACCAAGCACAAGAGACGAGAGTAGAAGTAGCATAAAAGCCACAAGCCCCTCGCCCTTTACTTTCTAAGTTAGCTAACTACTGTACTTAGGTTCTGTACGTACTGTCAGTATGACTGTATCATGACATGATGACATGATAATGACGTCATGGTGGGAGAACGGAGAACGGAGACAGGCCTGAAAATCCGATCCAATCTCTGGCAAAAGATGCGAGCTTGCCGGCTTGCCAGATCTTCTGTCAGTTTAGTACTCTAGCTAGTACTTACGCACTGTAGCTTACTACAGTACTGTGCTGCAGCACGCCGTAGGCATCTTGATAAAATTTGGAGAGGTACGGCTTGAATCCGCACCGGACTACGAAATGGGAGTTGAAATAATACCCAGACTTTACCTAAGACTCCTCTACGTACTAGTACTAGTATGTCTTGGTGGGGTGCAGGCTAACACTATACATCTAAATTTATCTGACGCACCGGGCGCGTGCACGCCACCGATGACATTTGATCTTTCCAAAGAAAATTTCGACTCAATGTCTTGGAGCGGCGTGTGGGAGCTTGCTCAAATGAAGAAATCATGGGAGATTCAGCCTGCATGGCAGAATCAAGAGCATAGAAGTCTATCCGCGCAGTCATATCAGGTGTCTAATGCAAGCAATCCAACTGGCGATGGTCGGATTCGCTACTTCATTTCGGAGTTGGGATCAAAGCACTTTCATGGCGGAGCTAGCTTTTATGCGACCGCCTTTGGCAACTCTCTCCATGTATGTGCTGTACAGAATAGTTTTGATGGGCATTGTCCGAGGCCAACTCCGGGAAACTGCAGCAAGATTACCATCACTCTCGAATGGGAAAAATTTGCAGCCTACCTCAATCCTACTGCTGGTGGTGGTACTATAAATTCTAATTCTGGTGGCTTTAGGACCGCAAAAGGAGTTGTTCTCTTGAATGAAGAAGTATGTACGCCAGCAGATGCTAAGCAAGAACCTGCCATTCGTGACGCTGGGCACTGGGTAACCAGGGCTTCGATTGAGGGCGAATCAGCGCTAGGACCATTTGCAGAATTCCAGGACAAGTTCGTCTGGAAGGACAGCTGTGGGAAACTTCAGCGAACGTCAGTTTAGCGCAGCTCTGCTTATCAGCAATGCTTTCGAACGAAGTTCATAGAATTCCTCGGGTACGTGTACCGCACTCTTTGACTTCTTCTCATGTTGATCCTTGTGATTTAACATTCTATGCATCCGATCTTGCTCTTTTGCATCAAAATCTTGTGCCACAGGGCAAGCCATATTGATTATATAGCATTCTGCATGCTAGACGAAATATTGCACTTGAAAGGTACATCGAAAGCTAGCCGAGAGAAAAATTTGGTTGATAGCAGCCTTACTAGGATTGCAAACGATCAAAAGGCATCACTAGGAAGGAGCAGCGAGCTATTTCAAGGAGTGCATGCGAAGAACAAGTCTGAATACCAGCATGTAATGAAGTGTGGAAATCGCCCTCAAGATTGCATTGTGCCCATTGACGGCTCACTTAAAAATCTGGAGTGTTATTTTGAAAGCGGCTATGAGGGCAAAAAGGAGACATTGTCCTTGCGGGCTTGTAAATATAAGACAGCGACCCTTGGCGGATCTACTGCAGCTCTTCACCTTCTCATGCTGAATTTGGCCCCGGGCGAGACCTGGACCGAGGACAATGTCTTTTTGATGATGACTGGGCACTGGGATGCAGCTGCGCAGCGCGACCCACGCGATTACGTGCTAGGTGAATTTGCGGAGTTCGTCTCCGTTATCGAAAAGCTTCGCGCAAACCCACAGACTCGCCGCGCACGCGTGATTTTTGCCGAGGGCCCCGCGGTAGCCCCCATGTTTCGGTCGACTGGCTGGCGAAATAATCACGCGATGGCTGCCGTCAGTGGGTACATTGCCCAATACTTGGCTTCGAGACCAAATTTGGGAGTTGAACTACTTTCACCCTCCTTCATGCACGTAACCTTGCCTCGACACAGCGAGAGCGCTGATGGCCTTCACTTCTTATTGGAAGGAGGGGCAGGTGAACGACGTGCAAGTAAGGATGGTTCTGGTGATTTGAAGGGTTGCAAAGGGGCTGTGGGCGAAGCTTTCATGCGACTTATTTTGGATCAGTTGTGTTTTGGTGCTCCAGCGCCGAAGATTGTCTCGAGGAGATAGCCAGAGATCGCCGCAAAATCCTATCTAACCCACTAAAGGGAAGGCGGGTAATGGAGAGTACTATCGTCGAAAACTTTGTCGCGCGCTGCATTCGTCGGTGCTATCGTATCGACTTATTTCTCCTTTCCGGGTTGGCCCCTTCAAGCAATCAGTAGGTGAGAGGTGGGCTTGCTATCATAACCGCATATCTGCGATGCCGGTGATCGGCAATTAAACGTTAAAACCGGATAATTTTTGGCTGGGTGTTCCATGTTCTTTAGAATTCGCCGCTGGTTAGTTTTAATTCAAAGCGCCGTGTCGTTCTAGACGCATGAACCCATACGCGTTACGCGCAAGCAAGAGCAAGGTGGCAAGGCTTGGGGGAAATTATGGACATTGGCGTTGAACATAGGCCATAGGCCATCATGGCAACCCCAATTAAACATTTAAGGGCCGCCCTCCCCTGTCCCCTGAGAGGCAAATTCTGGCTTTCTTATCTGGTTCAATGGAATCTGAGTTCGAGAGGCGAGAGGATCGAGGGTCCTACAGAAGGCTACCAACTACCAAGCGAGTAAAATTACCTGGCCGGGTGATGCCGATAGTAGCTACCACACAAGAAAGCCGAAACCAGGAAACACGTACACACGCGCCAACGAAATTTAATGATATATAGCCCCTCTCCTGCGGCGAGTAAACAAATAAGAAAAGCCTAGTTCAACTCCCCACTACCACTACCAGTCGCCTATGGAATCGGCGCGATTTCGGCCACCTCCGTTATGGCCACCTGAGCTCATCTCCGCATGATTATGGTAACCCATGGCGTTATCTTCATCGAGGTCCAGTTCGTTGTCGCTGGCGTCGTCGTCGTCGCTGCTGTCGTCGTTGGGCCTCGAAAGGGGCGCACTGCTCTTCGCTGCCGGTGAAGTCGCCATCATGTGATAGGCGCGGCTTCGTCCGTCAGCGTCGTCGTCGTCAGTGCGCGAATCGACGCTCATGGCGGATGCCGACCCGAGGCTCCGACCGTATTCGCTGCCAACACCTCGCAAATGTTCCAAACTATTGCGATGCATGTGACTGCTGGCAGAGCTATGGCTATCGTCCTCTTCGTCGTCATCGTCGTCATCATCTTCCTCATCATCGTCATCTTCGTCATCTTTTCCACCTTCTAGCTCTTCATCTACCTCTACCTGTTGACCCTCATCATCGTCCTCTTCTTCGTCCTCGTCCTCATCTTCACTTCCCCATTCGTCTTCATCTTCCGGCGGCGGCTCCCAGTCGAAGTAAATGTCCCTCACGTATTTGTGGCTGAACCGTAGTAAATACGGGTCAAACGGGAAGAAGCTCTCGAGGGGGTTGGCCCGGTTGAACGTGCCCACGCCAGAGACCGAAGACACCCGCCCAGAAGACGCGCTTGGCGTGTTTGAAGCGTGTGCGCGGTGCCCGCCCGCCGACACCGCCGACGGTGGCTGAATTGGTGGGCCTCGGGCCCGGCCAGGGGTGCGGTGCCCCGTCAAAGCTCGGGGCGTCACTGGCGTGGGCGCTGAGAACGATTGGCTCGGCTGCAGAGCTCCAGGCATTGCTGCAGACGGCGGGAAACGGCCCGGCGTGCGCGGCGGCGGCATAGCTGAAGGAGTCGCAGAGCTTGAGACTAGCTGAGCGCCGCCTCGATGGGGCGTGTGGGAAGACGACGATGATGATGATTGGTGGGTGCTGAGCTGAAGACCAGCGGCAGAGCTCAATTCGCGCAACGACGCCACAGCTCTTTGCTCCAGAGTGCGAGCTAACGACAAGGGCAAGAGCCGAGGACCAAGGGACGACGACGACGACAAACTACTACTACCAGCGCTGCTGCTGCTATTTTGCCGCGTGGCACACGCTATGAACTCGCCCCGCACTCGTTCCAAGCACAGTGTCAAGGGCTGCAGCGGCGACTCGCACACTTGCCGCCACCTTTCTGGCACCACCAGCTGACGGCACGCGTGACAAGTGGCGGTCGCTTCCTGCTGTGCTGCAGCGGCGGCTTCAGCTAGATCTGGCGGGGCGCTCGTGACGGAATCGACAGAACATAAAACTGAAGGAGCTCCAGTTCCAGTGCTGTCACCAGGTGTCGATGTTGTTGATGCTACTGACGCGCCGTCATGCGCCCAAGCGCGGAGTTGCCTCCCTTTGAAGCAAAACACGTAAAACAGGGCTTGCGTGGCCGCGTAAAACACCCCCAAACGATGGTTGCCGAGCTCGGAAGGGTCTAACAAACCGGCAGCGGCGCCACTACTCACGCTACTGCTGCCTTGGCTGTGACTGCTACTGCTCGCACTGCCTAGTCGATCGCCCATGAGGCTCCTCGCCAAACCCGATGAGTGGGGAGCAATAGACACAGGCTGAGCCTTTCTGGCGGAGGCACTGGCAGAGTGTAAAGCAGAAGCAGAAGAAGAAGGATCCCGAGCTGCGGCTGCTTGCCTTGCGCGATGCTGGGCTTCTTCATACGGCAGCTCCGATTCACACCAAGCCAGCAAGCCTTCGATGGACGCAATCAGCGAAAGCCGCGGTAATGCTTTTGCGCGCACCAAAAACGACGCCAAGTAATGCACCTGCAGAATGAAGGCAACGCCAGAGAGAAAAGGGATGCTAACGGTAACAAATGACAATAAAATAACTATCAACTACATCAGCTGAAGAGACGACGAAAATTGTGCTGAGACACTAGCCAATTAGGCACCGGCTTGATGAGCGCAAAACACAAAGTCTCAAAGTACATCTCCTCACCGCATTCACGCGCCGCACATGTGGCACACGCTTGTCGGTGGCCGTTTGGAGCAGCCGAGCAGCAAAAGTGGGGCCGTGCTGAGGCGCCAGATGCACGAAGCGCAACAAGAGAAACTGCACGAACTTGGAGCGGTGCGTCAGCAACACCTGCGACTCAAAGGCTCCGTGCAGCGCTTGCCATAGCCGCAGCGACGCGTCGTTCTCTGGCGATGATGCAGAGAGCTGGTGGCGCGGCGGTGACGGGGAAGACGAGGGGTATCCTACGGGAGACCGAGGACTGCCGCCTTTGAGAGGATGGTTCGGCATGGAAGAAAAGAAAGCAGCGTCATCGTGTTCTGCACCCCACGCAACAAAAGAGCTCGACACCGTCTTTGTAGGTGGCTCTAGGGAGGCATGGAGTGATGGAGATGACATTGATGGGGTTAATTGGCTGTTGTTGCTGCCTCCGTTGGTGTGTTGTACCCGAGCGAGGTCAGGAGCGGAACTGCTTCGACTACCGGTAGGAGCAGGCATGGTGTAGTGCACCTCACTGTCGTGGTCGTGATCACCCAGTGGCTTCTTTGGTAATAGCACATGATCCAAGTGTTTGAAGAGCTCCAGCATTAAGCCGTCTAGCTTCGAAGCCATTTCATCGACTGCCAAGGGCGCGGTTAACAGCGCTGCGGCGGCTGCAGGCGACGATTCTGAGGAAACTGCAGCAGGCGATGGGGCTGCACCGGAAGGAGTCGCGGCTTTGCGATTGCCCAAAGAGGCCCCGAACCCAAGCAGCATTGGGTCTTCTTCTTCCTCCTCGTCATCCTCATCTCCTTCGCTATCACTGCCTCCTGCGGCCCCCCCAGCTGCTGCGGCCGCGCCCGTTAACTTCGCGTTGCCAAATTCGTCGAGCTTGATTTCCACGTCAATTTCCAGGCATCGGTCCACGAGTAGCGCCACTAAGTCCCCTGATAAGCGAGGTAAGCGTCGCGCGACTTCCAGCACCCCTCGCGCGTACACGACCAAGCAACGCTCGTCGCGGAACCGGTGTGGGAAGTATTCGGCGAAATAGCATCCAATGAGCGAGGCGCCCGCGGTTGGCACCGCCCCTACAACGCCTATGACCATACCCACCACGCGCGCAGCAAGCGAAGCTGCCAACACTTCCGACTTGCTCGAAGGCACATCATCTCTATCACCAGCTGTGGCAGCGTCGTCAGACTTTACTTCATGGGTGGGCGGTTCCACTCCAGGAGGCTGAGGAAGGGGGCCGTTCGCCGCTGCGTAAGCGACGCCCTGTAAAGCTTTGGCAAGCGAGCGGAGGCAAGGCGCCGCTAAGGTCGCGTTTGCCGAGACGAGAGACCGAGCAGCGACTTCGAAGGCACCACGCAACCCTTCTGCTTCTGGTGACAGCCCATCTTTCAAGCAATAGTCAAAACTGTGTGGCACACCCGCCCATCGATGGAAGAGGGAACAAAGACGATGAGATGACAGAACTAATTCAACATAAGACATACACGCGGAGTACGAACAATCATTAAATAATATTATGTAAGCGAAAAAATCAGTGCAGTGGGGCTTTTGCACGGGAAAAGCTAGTTCCTAAACATAGCCATCGTAAGTGTTAGGTTAGGTTTTAAAACTTCATCCCATGCATCCTTGCCCTCCTAAACCCGGTAAAAGAGAATATATACCTGAAAATAGCCGTTACTAGATCATCGTTGAGGCCAGAGCCTGTAACAAGCGTCACGTGATCAGCTACAGCAAGGTAGAGTCGTCGGGTGAGCTGCTTATCAGAGCGCTTGCGCAGCTGCTTTTCGAGGAGGCGGTAGACTGGGCTTGAGGGGCCCTTCGCAATACGATCTTCGAGAGCCCCCTTAAAAAATATACTGGTCTTTAAAAGATCAGCAGCCTCATTCGGTTCCATGACGAACTGAAGTCTATTCAGGAGCTCATTGTCCCTCCGGGGCCTTCCATTTCTCTCTTTGCTTTTCTATCGGCGAGGTGGATTCAGCATCAGCGACATCGACATCGTGACGAAATATTTTCAGTCTTGTGCCCTAATATAATGTCACAGTCTCACCTCAACCTCTAATTTTTTGATTTTTCTGCATTTTTGTTTTTTTCCGAGCTTTGATGGAGTTGATGGAGCGTCTCTCTCTGCATTTCATCGCTGCGCCCCGCCCGGAAGAAGGCCTTCAATATTGCTTTCGTAGCTCGGACACTGTCGTTGGAGGGCAACAGTCCGAGCCATGGCTGATCGTAGGAATCGCAGGTAAAGGGAATTACTTTCTTGTACTGCTTGCATTAGATGTTGCTTTCGCTGTCGAGAATGCTGAGGTTTTGTTATGCTCGCTGTCATGTGGATATTACGGCCGCAGTCGATCTCCAGACCGCCGGGGAGGAAAATACGGAGGCGGATACCAGGGCGGGAAGGGCTATGGCGGGAAAGGCTACGGTGGCTATGGAAAAGGTGGTAAAGGTTACGGTGGCAGTCCCAATGGCATAGGCTATTGGCAGGGCGGCTACGGAAAAGGAGGGTATGGGCAAGGAGGCGGCTATAGCGGCAAAGGCTATGGCGGTGGTAAAGGATACGGCAAAGGTGAATACATGCAAGTACCGTCTTTAGTTTCAATTTCTGGGTCCTGCTGTTTATTACACTACTTCACGCAGCAGTCGAGTCACTTCCATCGCCTTCAACATTTTGTACACCATTAGGGGGTGGTGGGCATTACAGCGGAAGCCCAGGCAGCGGCGGCGGGGTCATGCGCACACACGGCAGCGAATCATCCGGCACGAACGCGCGGGCCATTGTGCGCACAGAAGCTGAGGAAGAGGAGCTCAAGGTGCTTCGCGCTTCTCATTTGGCCCTGTCCTCGTGTCTTCCTTTTTCCACCGTCAGCACTCCAAGAATGACTACAAATATCTATGCACAGCAGAATGCTGCTATCGTCGTGCGAACGTTCACTGATCTCGCTTGATTTATATTATAGGTGGTGGAGCTGCTGAAGCAAGGTCTCGACTTCAACGATGCTATGGAGGTAAAACGCACATGTGGTGCACATCATGCAAGAGAGCGAAAGTGGGATTTATTGTATGGTCGCAAATGGTCGCAATGATGTGTTACTCGCAGGCTCTAGGTGATCAGCAAGTGTCTAGAGGAGAGTGTACTTTATTTTGGACCCCGGCCATGTTTTCAACTACCTAAGAGTGAGCACCCCCCTAAGTATTGTGACTCCACTACTGTTCCTGTGCCTTACAGGAAGAGGACGACGACGACGAAGACAATGCGAATGCCAATCCCATGGTGGGCCGAGTGCAGGCAGTTGCAGCTGCTTTGGCCCAAAACGTGAGCGGCTCGTCTGCTGAAGAAGCGCAAACGGTGCGGGCGTCCGTGCTGCGGTGCGCGGCGGAGCTTCCCGTGCATGCCCCCCTGCTCGGAGTGATGTGCGCGCTCATGGCCGCTTACGAGGGAGGCGACGACGACGACGAAGACGACGACGACGACGATGACGAAGAAGAAACTGAGGGCAAGCAAGGAGAAGCTGCCACCGCAGGTGAAGGCGCTGCAGCAGTGCTGAAAGCCGAAGCAAAAGCTGCTGCCAAGGCCGCGGCTACCGCTGCCGTGCGTGATGTCGCTCAGAGCGTGGCGTCGGCTGCTGCCTCGGCCTGTGTCGCAGCCGTAGGCTCCGGCCAAACGCGGAAGGCAAAGCATTTGTTGACTTTTTTGGCGAGCCTGTGCGCGAGTGGGGCTCTGAGAGTGAGCGGTGCCGACGGTTTCATGGCGATGCTCCAGGCGTTAGCGCAGCGCACCGAAGATGGCCCTTTCCGGAAACAGGCGGAGCAGGACGGGTGCGCGGTGCTTGTGCTGACGGCGTTGCTAGCCTGCGGCCCTGCGTTCGCCGAACAGGCACCCGGAGACCTTGCCTCCTTGCTGGGTGTGCTCGAGCTGCACGTGAAGAAGCGCAAGGCTCTGTTTGCCACTCCTGGAGCAGCAACGACGACGTCTGAATCCGCTGCCATGCCGCTTTGCGCCCTTGAAGTTGAGCTCGAGGATGACGACGAGGACGACGACGACGAAGGGGGCAGTGCACCGCCTTCGAGAGACAATTTGGATGCGTTGTGGCGTGCCGCAGAAGGGTTTCGCAAGTCGGGCTTCAGTGTGGCTCCTGTACCTCGCCACGAGCAGCCGCGGTGCTGGTGCTGGAACGACCCGGACCTAGTCGATGCACTCGAACCTGCCAAGCTTTCCCTTGGCCTGCAGGCTACCAGCACCAACCCAGACGACGACGACGATGCTGGAAGCGCGTCGCGACAGGCCGCCGCCAAAATCGCTGCGGCTGGAATGGCAGAAGACAATGGCGACGGCGGCGGCAGCAGCAGTGACGGAGCAGCAGCAGCTGACTCGGACACTGCTTCAACAGCTCCTCCCGCAGGCCCTCCACCCTTGCCGTGGCACCTGTGGCCGGGCTGGCACGCGCGCGCAGCCTGTTTGGTAGTGCCGCACTTGCCACTCTTCGACGCGCGGTGCGGCCCGCCGGGAGCCCAGTTGGCGTCCTTGCCTCTGGGGCTCGAGTGCGTCCTGCGTGAACTGTCGGCCGACGTGCTTGCCGCGTTTGCTCCTGTAGTGCGGTGGAACGGCGTGATCCAAGGCAGCCACGAGGTCTTGGCCAAGCAGCTCTTGGGGTTGAAGCACCAGTACAGCTTCCCTTCATTGCACCAAGGAGGTGCCAGTAAGGACGACGACGCAACAGCCATTGACGCAGCGATGCAGCCGCTGCGCGCGGACTACCTCATCGTGGAGACCCTTCTGGCGCTAGCAGTGGCGCCCCCTTCTGCGGCCACAGGTCAGGGCATTGGCAGTGAAGCAGCTGCCGCAGCAGTGGGGCAAGGGTTCAGCCACGGCGGGTGCAGCCTCCGGAGTGGGGGCAGCGCCGCCGTGCTGAGTCGAGCCTTGTTGGAAGTGTGCAAAGCCGACGAGCAGGCTCGGAACCCCATTGCGGTGGGTCTCGAAGTGCTCTGGCAGAGGCTCGCTTTGTTGGATGACGCTTCGAGCTTGCGGGCCGCGGATTTGCTCGCGCACTACCTCAACAACACGAGCTTCCGGTGGCCGTTCTGGCGGCGGTGGGCGGCGCAACTTCAAGAAGAAGACGAAGACCGAGACGACGACGACGATTTGGCTGGCGGCGGAGGAGGCGGAGGCGGGACTGAGGAGCTCCCGTCCCTCGAAAGGCGCTTCCTGAGGCGCTGCTTGGGCACCGCAGCCAGTTTAAACCATTCGAGCAGCCGCTTGGAAGCTCTCCTGAGAAGCAAGGGTGCCGAGCTGCCACCCCCCATTGCCGCCATGCTGCCTCCTGCCTTGTCCCCCAACACTCCTCTCCTGGGCCCTGGAGGCAGCGGCGGGGGGGACGCCATGGATTTAAACCCGCACGGGTGGTGGCGTGGGGCGTTTCCCTCGGAAAGCGTCGCTCGTCTCGCTCGTGACGTCAGAGACCAGCTCTCGGCGCAACTGGACGCGGCTACTCGGCGGCGGCTCATGGCAGCAGAGCAAGGGCTGGCAGGGCCTCTGGGCGGTGCTCCCTCCACAGATGCGAGCGCCCTCGCTGCTCAAGTGGAAGTCAACAGCTCCGAGAGCGCCGAGGAAGTGGCGAATGGAGACAAGCCACCGCATTGGCGCGTGCACGCGGTGATCCATGGCCTCTTGGCGGCGGGAGCTGCTTCGGAGATGGACCTCACGCTCGCTCTGGGCAATACCCTAGCTCTCGCTGATGCCCACACCCCCCTTCTCAAACGCCTTCTTGCTGTGCGCACAACTCCTTCTGATGGTGCTGCTGTCACTGCTAGCGGTGCTGCTGCTTCGGAAGATGGAGACAGTGCCATGGGAACCAAAGGTGTTACAGAGGAGGCAACTGCAACCATGAAAGAGGGAGAAGGCGAAGGCGAAGGAGCAGCAACAGAAGCTCTGGAACCGGAAGTTGGGCCAGGCGCGTATGGAGTACTTCTCGACGCCGTCTCCTTTGTGTGGGCCGAGACTGCGCCTTCTCTCGCCGCAGCACTCGTGCTTGCCTTGTCCACTCGTGGCCTGGTACCTCCCGACAAAGCGCTTGCTTGGATGGGCGACTCTGCTTCAGCCCTGCACAGTGTGCCGAGCGAACCTTCGATGCCTCGCGCTGGCGCTTTGAGTTTGAAGCATGGTTCGTCAAGCCACACCCCACTTGAACTTGCCACTGACCTCATGCTTGCAGCGGCGCCTTTCGCCTTTGCGCACTACGCTTCGTCCGACCCTACCAGCAGCCCGGCTCGCGCTCAGGAAATCGCCAAAGACTACCTCGGCGACTGTGCAGTGGCAGCTTTGGACCCCCTTGCGAGCTTCGCCATCGCCGCAGCTGCTCAAGCTACGGCTACGAAAGAGGCAGCTGGCAAGAAAGCAAGCACTGAAGATGACGAAGATGAGGACGACGACGACGAGGAAGAGGAAGATGAAGTGGCCGCTCTACAGTTGCGCGCTGCGTGTGGCACGGCTCGCGCAGTGGTACGAGCAGCGCTCTCGGTGCGGGTAGCTTCAGGCGAAGGTGGTCTAGTAGGCGGAGGGCCTCTACTCGACAGGCGTTCGGCTGCTTCGGTGAAGGCTCGAGTTCTCACCGCCACGACGCCACCAGCGATGCGCGCAGCCATAGAACTAATTGAAGCGGCGACGGACCTGTATTGAGCTCACAGTGCCATCCATGGCGCCGAAATTGCTGTGGGAATACAGAAGTCCAACTGCGAACTGTACGAAGGAGATAAGGAGGATAGGGATTTCGTTTTCGAATTTTTGTTTGCAGTTCGCTAGAGGACGGGAGTTTTTTCTTAAGGCTCCTAGCTCCCTGCCCTATGGAATTTACTGTACACTTCAATGATAAGATTCTTCATTTCTTTACCAATAGCCCAAGCGCAATGCGACCGCGACCAGGACCAGACCAGTGACCATTCAGTGACCAGTCGCTGAAATATATCTTCCCTGTAAAACGTGCTCTCTCACAAATCATCATCAAGCTCGCTGAAAAGTCTTCACGTGGTTGCATCGTGCATGGTCCCAGACGGCCCCGACCTGCCATCTCTAGAGCTACTAGTTGCCTGCCCAGGAATAGTTCAAGTGCGGGATTGGCTCAAACGTTAAGAATACTTTCAGCTCCAACCAAATTTATACTTGTGCTTAAAGTGCGTTGTACTCGAGGCTTCATAAACGATGGCTCCGAGTGCTGATCGCGTTGCACAAGACTTTGTCAAGTTCTACTATGCAACCTTAGCTAAGACTCCGGAGTTAGCGAGCGGCTTCTTTCGCCAGGACGGAGCCTCAGTAACGCTTGTCTCAGGCCCCTCGCCTGACTCTCGTGCAGCCACTGTGGTTGGCAAGGATGCGATTCAGGCGTCCTTCGACGCGCACTTCGCATTAGGCTTTGATTACAACACCGCTACCGTGCACAACTTGGCAGCGGCAAAGCTTAAAGCGGGCGCGCTAGTCGTGAAAGTAACGGGGACTATTGAGCAGAGCAAGTCGCCTCAAGCAGTTCCATTTGTGCAAAACTTCTTACTGGGGCTAGCCACCGTGGTAGATGACGACAAGAGCTCCTCGTACTTTGTGAACAAGACTACCTTTTGGACGGTGCGTGCATTGTTCATTTCCCTGCACTTATATATGCACTTGTGTACATGTAGAGGTTTTATTGATTGCCGAACCTACGTATCATGTCCATTTATACCAAACAGGATCCACCTGAGGCGGTTACTGAGCAATATGCAGCCGAGGCACACAAACCCAAAGCCAAAACTTCCTTCGAGCTCTTGCTCGATGCAGTGGTGAAACTTGATGACAGCGCCGCTGCCGAGGCCTTTGCGAAGTTGGCCCAGGGAGAGGAACCGTCCTCCAAGGCAGAAAGGGGCAATAGCAACGATAACGGCAATAGCACCTTGGCTGTCGAAGCAACTGCACAAGACGATGGCGGTGTGACAGCGCTCATGTTAGCTTGCGACAAGGGGAAGCCCATAGTGTCGAAAGCTTTGCTGCAAGCGGGGGCGGACCCTTGGCGAAGCATGTGGGGTACAGGCAATCGGCCAGCTCACTTTGCGGCGGGCTGCCATGCGTCTTCGGCGGGTGCGGTGGCTTGTTTGGAAGCTCTCGCGTTGTGTGCAGACCACCGGAGCAAAGGAAGCAAGAAGGTAGAGAAGCGAAAGGGTGCAGGTGTTCCACCAGCTACAGCCAGCACGAATGCTTCAGCGGATGCTTCTGTCGCAGATGCATCGGGCGCGAAAATTACCGAAGCAGCGGTACGAGATGATGCCACAACTGCAGCAACTGCAGGAGAAGCCAAAACAGGCCCTGGTGGTCGAGGCACGTTGGTAAACGTCCCTGGCTTTGAGGCATCGTTCAATGGAGCCACGGGTGGGTCAGGGGACCTTGCGTCAGCACTGACTGCGGCTGGCGTGCAAGTAGATTACAGCACTCTGCAAAACGTGCAAGGTTCTTCACCCTCCTCCAACAATGCCGTGAAGCCCAAGGCCAGTGCCGCACAAGACAAGCACCCTCACGCCGAAACAGGAGCAAACAATAACGGCATGGCCGGCAAAAGTGAGCAACAATGCGAAACAGAAGAGAAGCCTCGAGGATGCTTGTTCGTTGGCGCTGACGCTTTGAATGGGCACGGCGACACGCCTCTGATGGTAGCGGTGGCAGGCGGTCAGATTGCTACTGCCACCTGGCTCATTGGCCGAATGGCGCTCGATCACCAACGAGCCTCTGACAATGATGTTGCCACTGCAGCAGCAGCAGCAGCAGGGGTTGCTCCTGATGCAGCGACTCCTAGTAGTAGCAGCAAGTCATCTAGTAGCAAGCTCCGAGCGCCTGCAGCCAATGAGGCCACTATACCGGCATCGCCGTGGTTGGACGCGTTGAACTTCTCAGGCGACAGCGCGCTCTCCTTGGCCGCAACCCATGCAGACCCTGCGGTCGTCGACCTCTTGCTCCAATCCGGTGCAAACCCTTACTGCATGAAAAAAGCAACCCCAGCCTCGAACGCTACGGGAAGCAAGAGCCGCAAAGGCAAGGCTGGTAAGAGCAATAATTCAGTCGAAGGGCTCACGGATGGGCTCACCCCCAAAGGGGCCGATCTCGTGGGATCGATGCTTCAAGAACTTCAATCGGGCCAAACATCGACCAATGATGATGGCTCTAGTAGTGGCAGTGTAACCTCATCAGAAGTTCCAGCTCGGGACGCGCTAGCAGCAGCGGAGTGGGCCGTAGAAGCGAGCGCGGGATCGCCACCGGCTGTGCAGGCAGCGGCTGCCCGATGCGTGGAGCTCATTGGAGCTGCTCGTGCTGCAGTAGGCACAGCTGCTGATGCACTCGCCATGGAGACAGCACTTGAAGCTGAGAAAGAAATGAGTGGCAGTAGAGGTAACGGGAATCCGCCGAAGTCCAAGAGCAGCAAAAGCAAAAAAGCGAAAAAGAAGGGCGCGGCTGGAAAAAGAGCGCCTTCAGTGGATTCTTCAAAGCAACTCAGTGTGAATGAGAATGACGACGAAGATGATGACGACAACGATGTTGAGCCTGCAGACAGGAACGTGGCTGAACAAACAACGAAAATGACAGTAGCAAGAGAGGAGCTTACGCCATGCGAGTCTGCCTCATCGATGGGAGATGACGTGAGTGAATGGATTGCACCTCGGTCTCATGCAAAAGCTCACAAGAAGGGCGCACCTCAACCTCCAACGGTTGCCAAGGCTGCAGAGCCATCAAATCAGTCGGAAGCAGCGACCAATCAGACCATCAATATGCAGCCAAGTGCTTCCGAGACTCGAGGCGAGGTAACTCAATCACCGACCATACCACTTTCAGGCGCAAAAGACGCAGAGCGCTCAGCTTTCGATGCACTGGTTGCCAAGGCATGTTTTGGTCGAAAAAGCCGCAGCAGCTCCCTTGGAAACAACGACGAAGGTAACGGTAACGACGACGACGACGTATCAGCTCTCGTGGCGACGCTAGGCCTCTCACCCGCTGACCTGTGGCTCGACGATCCTCGCGCGCTGGCCTTGCAGCTTTCCCCGACTCAGCTCAGTTGCGCAGGGCAGCTCCTGGCCGAACGTGTAGCAGCCGTGCAAGACGCGCGTGTCATACAGGCCCGTATGGCGGCTCTAGCGGAGGCCAGAAACGAAGCGCTGAACGAAGCCGAATTGCACCGAAGCGGCGTCAAAGAGGATGAAGACCACCGTCATGCGGCCTTGGCAGTAGAGCCCACTTCTACGCCTGCGCCGCCAGCGGACAAGTGCATGATAAAGGAAGTGGTGGCATGTGCTCCCTGGTTGAACGCCCCTGCGGCGGAACCCGTCGACTAGTTCGTTATTATATTTCCACGCTCATGTAGCCTCGGGTTCCTACGAGGGCGCTTTAGTGATTAGTTTGATTGTAAAAATCCTGCTCTATTAATCATTAAATTCTAATTCTACCATCCCTTCATCCCTTGTGCGTGCGTGTGGGGGGGGGGCACAGATATATGGTCATATGCACGCATGCACCACTGCTTATATGTTACCCACTTTCGACTCTCGCAATTGGAACCAAGATTCCTTATATTGTACGTTATAGGTGCATTTCATCGACAGGACTCGGCCTGAATCGAAACACCGAATTTACACCTACAATATGTATTCGCAGTAACTGAGTAACTCGCTGCTATTGCTTTTTGCCGCTGGTTATCTGTCGTTTATCGATTATTGTGCGTATTCGAGTTGATAGTTGTGTCATTGTCGAAGTGAAAACACGAACAAGGCACACAAATCAAATCAAAGATATATAAATACAAAAAGCGGGCAGCTCTGCTGAGGTAAGGGCTTCAAGCATCTGAGTCGTCGTCTTCTGTAGCACGTCGCCGCAACTGCTTCTTTCCTTTATTCCGCGACTGCACACGTCGAAAAGTCACAGTTGATGGCTCACTCACAGCGGTTGCTTTTGGATCAGCTGGGCCAGCATTTCCCGCCTCGTCTCTCACAGTGCCATCAGCAGTATCATCCTGATCGTTCACTTCGTTGAATGCTAGCCCAGCCTTAGGAGCTGCACGCTCGCCTGCTTTCGCTGTGACTTTGACGGCAGGAGCTGCAGCTTGTCCTACGACAGTTCCAGCCATCGAATTAGGACGTCGTTTGCGCGAAGCGCCAAAACTAGCGCCCTTCTCAGCATCGATGGAATCGTCGAGCTGCCGCTTACCCTTTCTTTCTCGAAGTGAATTCAAGAAGCCAAGCACATCGCTGCGGGACTCCACTTGATGCTGCGCAGCCTTCACGTTCAAGTCGTATTGCATAAACCCCGACCGTATGCTCCCCTTTCCGCCGCCTATTCCTTTGCCTCTGCCTTTTCCGTGGGCTGATACGGCACCTCTGCCTCCCTTACCTTTTCCAGTGCCTAATCCATGAGCTGATTCAGCACTCCCGCAACCGCCTCGACTGCTCGGCTTAAGATAGGCTGTCTGGGAAGCGCAAGGTTTCTTTGATGCTTTATCTGCTGTATTCTGACTCGACTGTGAGGGTGATGTGCGCGCAGCCTGAAGCCCATGGCGTATACCGTCGAGCCTGTCGAAAACCGATGCTCGCCTTGTGTCATGATGTTCGATTCCAGGGCTTCCAGAGGCACTGTCTGCGGGCAGTGAGGGCCCAGGCATGACCCGCTGGAAAAGATTTGTCAATCGAGCCTTGCAAGCTCGCTCAATATCGTAACCAGGCTCGAGCATGAGTGGTAGTGGTAGCAGAGACTAGCTACGTAGCTAGCCAGAGGAGAACTGGCTGGCCTGTCTGTGGCTATACGATACGAGTAATAAGTACATGACATCCTCGTCTCGTCAATCACGTTCCGTCTTTTTAGTATTCTTTTTACCTGGTTGAAAACGTACCACATTAGGCGGTCTTGTGAAGAAAGCGAAGAGAGCAAGAAAGACAAGCTTGGAAGCTTGGAGTCAACCAATTCCCGCGACTACGCGACTACGCTACAGTCGTCTGTACAGCAAAGCATATATACTGGTCTATAGCTGCATGATTCCAACACCTAACGCAGCATTATCACTTGTATCTAGCACGCACGTGGTGCTTTAACATCCTTGGTGTTTTTACTGGTTAATGATACACACAAACATCATACTGTATTCTTAAGTTCTCTTGATTGTACCAAAGGTATCGTTCCTGCCGATATCGTGCCTGCCAATGCTCTGTCAAGAGGGGACTGCACTATAATTTATTCAAGATAGATCATATGGACATTTCTGACGGTTACTACTACAGAGATGATAAAGGTGTTACTAAGGGGCCACTAGATGAGGCTGAGTTCAACCGATGCCAAGTGAAGGGGCACATCAAACCTGGGAATAAAGCATGGAGACAAAAAGCTGGAGCCTATTTTCAGATACAGCTAATGCGACGCTACACTATCGGTAGAATTTTTTCGATAAGCAGTATGGGCTACGGATTCGAAATGTCAATTATCCTATTATGCCTTTTTATGTTGGTATGGATCTTTCGGCAACCCAAGCTGCAGGAAGAGCTCCACCACGGGCCGAAGGGTGAAAACTACTTTCTTGGCTTTTTACTGTTTCTAACTTTTGGTATGATGATCTTCACAGTCAAACAAAACTTGAAAAGATTGACTCAAAGTGCCTCCGAAGTTGTTGCAAGAGAGCCGCCCGTTTGACGCAGGGCACTCGCGGTACCATTACCTTTACGTTCTTTGCAAGAAAGCGCAAGTACAGGTGTAGCGTCGATTGGCAGCATTAACATCAAATGCTATATAATTGAGATTTGATCAGGACTAGCCTTTCATCTTCATTCGGGATGATATTAAAGAGCTTCAGATGCTCGGAACGGGCAACAGAGAAATGTGTGTAATTGAAACGAAAAGCAAACTAACTGTACAATGTACAATGCTGTTGGACTGTCGGACTGATGGACTGCTGGGACTATTGGACTGTTGGGCTGTTGGCTTCTGCTGGAGTTACGCGCCCATAAAATCCCAACTCTGTAACCCAATTCGCCCGTAGGGAAGAAGGGCCTTATGTACTACATGTAGTTTACAGCCCTTCCCTAAACTAGGCTTCGAGGGGGTTTAGCGACCTCTCTATCAAGCTTCTTGTTGTTTAATGTTTTTTTGTGCGATTGAGGAGTACAATCCAATCTAAGAAAAGAAGTACGATACCAGAATAAACACGTCGGTAAAACCGCACAAAAGTGTCGCTTTTTTGCCACTGTACCTGATTCCCATTGAATACAGTGAATTCGGCAATTAAAACAGGCCAAGAGCTTGTCAAGAGACAACATGGAAAGAAACCTGCCGCGTAGGTTTAAATTAAACGAGCACGCACGTTTGAATTCTAAACCTACAAAACGGGTTTGGAGGTTTCGCAAAAGAAAATTCAATGGCGGATGAGGAGATCGAAACTTTATCAAGTCGAGTGGCGGTGACGAATGGCTAGTTGAAACGACGTAGAATAGTAATATACTCACAAGAAGAAACGAAGTAGGGGGCTTCTTTAGGAATATCCTCCGCACACCACCGAGTACTCTAAAATAAACACGCGTGCATTTCGACAGCAATCGCTTCTGCGCTATCCCTTAGTGCGCATAAGGAAATTTTATTCGAACAAGTCCAGTAATTAGAAGTATAACTATGGACCATGAAGATTATAAAGGTTCGTGAGTTCTAATAGCCATTACAAATTATTTTATAGGCAGTGCAAGTGATTGGAAATGAAATAATAACAACACAGCCAGCTCATTGCGTACTTACTGATACAGCCACGAACCTGGCCTTCATTTCCTTCTACCATTGATAAACCAAAGCTGAAACAATCAAATTGATCGCATGTTCACCGATCTACTAAAAAGTAGTTCCTTTGCGTCTTTCAGCAGGGGTCAAGCTCCTTCGAGAATTCGGCTTCCTCAACGGGCCCTTACAATTGCGCGCTCTCATTTTTTTCGAGCCGTAGCGTACTGAGGAAAGAAGAAGTTTACAAAGGACGAAACATGCTCAAGAAAGGGTAAGCGACCAGAACAATTTCGCAGTTCAGGGGTCTTACTTTTGATCGGAGCTTTTGGCTTGTTCTTTGGGCCGCTGCATACTGTGATGGCGGCCGCTGCCAGCATCGGCGCCAAATGCAGCTGCTGCGATATGCCCACGCATGAACAATTGAACTCGCCCACAACGTAAGTGTCCTTGCCTGCCGCATCCTTGGGACCAAGAAT
>Ga0307930_1001020_pt1 | contig 22493 bp, 25 predicted proteins | sample OrgLakmetageno46_FD_203161 | JGI IMG/M metagenome (GOLD analysis project Ga0307930, IMG submission 203161) | Saline water microbial communities from Organic Lake, Antarctica - #46 | ecosystem: Environmental > Aquatic > Non-marine Saline and Alkaline > Saline | place: Antarctica: Organic Lake...
AAACCGCAGTTAGGCGCAGAGCCAAGACGAGAAGAGAAGACGAAGACGAGCACCGGCTCGACTACTTGAATTTGCGCGCATCAAATTCGTGTACATTTCATGCCCGCAGTGCGGTTCCAGTGCCATTCGGGTTTTGTATCAGCCCGAGTTTTTCTTTGTTCGTGATCTTAGGCTTATGGCCTATTTCTCCTTTCGTTATATGCGCGCTTTCGGGAGCACCTTTCTTAGCTTTCTTGGTGCCATCTAGTACGAGGGATGTATCATTTTCTTGCCCTCGAGTAGACGGCACAAGCCCACTCGCAAATGCGCATGGCATATGGGCATTTCCGCTCCTTCTTGCTGTGCTGTTTTAATTGGTCGCTTTTGGAGCACATTGCGGTTATCAGTATTATTATATATAAGGGAGTTGTCTTTGGGATTCGGGATTCCTCCACAGAAAATACAAAATTAAAGCACGCTCAAAATCATGCCCTTATTGCTCATTGATATATGATTGGTGCATGTTGCACGTTTCGCGTGGCATAAATTCTTCTGCATCTCGTGAATTCATATCAGAATTGCTGCTTTTCTTTGAGTGGTGAGCCTTAAGGCCGTCTCCTGTGTCATGATTTCGACCGCCACTTGGAATGGGGTAGGCTCGAATGGCACATGGCATATGCACATAGGGCTTCTATTCCATAATTTTGATAGAGGGCTTTATCACCTCGAATAGAGAAAAGGTGATAAGGCGGCGCTCTTTTCTGTTACTTAAACCCTCCCTATCATAGAGCTAAACCCATAAATCTTCCATCAAACGCCCCGGTCGCTACTCGTGGTCGTCCTCCTGCGTTTTTCGAAACCCTCGCAAGGCCCTCCACCTTGAGAGCAAGTCGACTGCGTATACCCCGAAGAGTGAAGGTTCCGCGCTAGTGATCGGCAAGATGGTGCTGACAATGCTTGTAGCTGCCGCCAAAATAAATTAATCCTCCATGGTGCCTGCCTTTGATCAAACGAGAGTCCCACGGATAATTCAAGTACCAAGCGGCGCTCTAAATTCATAACGGAAGGGTTCATCATCTGTCGGTGGCCCAAAGATCCTAGGAATTCGTTCCCTCCCCCGGTGCCCACCGTGCATTACTGTGTCTTACAGACGGGCCGTGGGATATTATCGCCACTTTTGAAGTCCCACAATACGATTCTGGATTCACAGCCATGAGCTCCGGTATCAGAGTTCCGTTGGTGTTTACAGTCCATACTTTGCTCGGAATTATCCTTGACAACCAATCACAGACAATGACTCATGTACGGAGTTTACTTTAACGTGTTAGCGGAAAGGCATGCCGCAATACACTTCAAGGCGACGCGACTATTTTCCCGTTGGGTGGATCTCAAGTCTGTGGTTATCGGATATGCTCTCGCCTTTCTCATCCTCAGAGGAATTATGCATTGTAACCTTTCCTTGTGCTTTCAAAACTAACAGTTTGCGAGCTCAAAGTAAAAATATGGAAAGGCGAAGAAATATGCCAAGTCACCAAATCACTATTGCATTATCCCCAGTAACCAAGAAAACCCACGAGGCCGCTGGGTTTTCCTTGTGTTTTCCTTCAGCGTTATTAGTAATTACCGGATCTTCTGCTGAGCCGAAGTGGGTAAAAACCCGGAAAACCCGCGGTTTTCTTGGTTACTGATTATCCCTCTCCCTACATGTATACATCAACGGGCAAGGCGAAATCCAGGTGAAGTCCGATGTGATGGATGCCCCCTCGCAGAGAGAGATAAGTCCTCGTCGTAATATATCAAACCCGAGAGGCTCCTCAGCGATCAACAACTTTATAATTGTACTTGCTTTACGCTTCACACACACTTCACACTTTACACTTCACACTTACACTTCACGACTTTGCGACTACTGTACTGTATCTAGTATCTCCCAAAGGCTCCTTTGGGGGCGAAAGAATGGGTTGGTTGTTGGTTCGGTTGGAACCGTTTTTCTTCATCGGTCGTGGAAAGATAACATTCTCCCGTTCACCCCGTCAGTCTTACGGGTAAGCCAGCAACTTCTCTGAGGAGGCTCGTGGCCTCATTGAAGGTTTCAAACCACAGCGCGCGACAAATCATGTCGGCAGATCCGCGTGATGCGGAGCTAGAGGCCCTTCGAGCACAGGTTGCGTCTCAGATGAGCCAAATGCAGGAGCATGAGGAGGAGCTCAAGAGGATGGCGGCGGCGGCAGCTGCAGCGGAGGAAGCAGCAGCGGCATCGCGGCCTGGCAATAAACCAGCGCGTCGGCGAAGCAGTGGCGGTGCTAGCCAGCCTGAGCAGCGCCGGCGCAGCAGTATCGACGACGAGGACGCCCCTCGCATGGTTTGGTCTGCGGAGAAGGAAGAAGTGCCGCCGCGGTCGCAGGAGTCGATGGCCCGGCGGATGATGAAAAAGATTGGCATGGGCTCCGGGAAAAGCAGCGGAGAAGGCGGCGGCGGAGCTCGTGGATTTAGTATGACCCGCGCTTTGGGCATGGGCGGAGGAGGAGGAGACGACCCTGATCGGCCGCGAGGTCCTTCTCTGAGCCGAATGATGGGTGCGTGGCCTATTACTTGAGGCAGGAATAGAGTGTGGTCCCTGCCATGGTCGGAGTGCTCAGCTGCGTACGTTTCATTGCGTGGCAGTGCTCTCAAGAACTGCTTTTCAATGACTTCCGAATGATATTTGTGTGCTAATTTTGAACATCATTTCCATTGTTTCGAATCTGGCGTACGCTGTTTTTCTTTCTTCTCAACACAAAAAGAAAGGCCGCAGCGCTTCGTTATCACCTCGTTGTGCACTCTAGGCACTTGATGCATGTGCACGTTGTATGATAGCATCTCACTATTTCTCATGCTTGCGAACATTGTTGCACCTCCAAAAACAGGCTTGGTTGACAAAGACGGCGCAGCTGTCGATCCGCGAGGCGGGTCCATTGGCCGCTTAGTGTTCAGCGCCAACAGCGACGGGAAGCTGAAGGCCTTTCGAGGCGTGCGAAAACTCGCGAGCCGCACGCGGAAAGCCTTGAAAGGGGGCAGCGGCTCTCGCGACGCGGAACTCACGGAAGAGCAGGTTGCTTTAATAGTTAAATAGGGGGGTCGGTTGTTGTGTCGCAGGACTTCCTTATCGAATGTCGTGTTGCAGCAAGGCAGATGGTTTCGTTATGGTGTTCGATGTGTGCAGCTTACCGCATTAGGGGATAGACTCTTTGCTCAGGTGCCGCGTGAAACTACCCTCTCTCTCTCTCTCTCTGTGCTTGATGTTTCTGCCCCTCCCGTCTCTTTTTCTTCTTCTTCATTGTTCACTTCTACCAGAAAGCTGCCGAGCTGCAGGAGGCGATGCGGGTGCAGGCCAACTTACAGCGCCAAGACAGCAACCAGCAGCAGCAAGACCCCGGCTCGCCCAGCAGTGAAGACGGCGGCGGGTCGGGGAAAAGGCAAGCGCCTGAAGACAAGCTGATGGCGGCCGTGGGGGCGCGGCGCCGCGAGTGGCAAATGGTCTATTCGCACCTGTACATGAAGGTGAGGAGTGCACGTACATGTGCGCTCACATATGCACGCGCGCGCGTACATCACGCGACGACCGAGAATGTTGTTAGGAAGCACCGTTTATACAACTTAAGCATGGATTGGGGACCTAACTACGAGGCGGTTTTTGTCGATCGATACAAGAAAATATTATTTTTTGTCCTTCATATCAGCATTGCTCTCCTCACGCTAACCGTCTTTCTCGTCACATTGTTCTCGCTTCTTGTCTGTGTTTTCTCTTTTACTATGTCCCCGCCTCCACACTAGGGCTTGGGCATGGGAGCTCTGGTTGACCGATTGTTAAAGTGTGGGATCACTTTAGCCGACTACTATTCCCTTGCCGTGGAAGACGAAGATGCCGATGCCCAGGAAATGGGGTAAGAGAGAGATGGATAGATGGTTTGATGATTGAAAGAGAGATGGAGTGAGAAGGGAGATTAGGGAAGGAAAAGAATTGCAGCTACGGCAAAGCATACCCCCTTCAAGGTGTAAATTTTGAATGCACCGATTATCTTTGATGCATCGCGTAACAGGTTTGAAGATGCCGAAGAGATGTTAGACCAGGACAGCATTTTAGCGCAAATCGAAAACGATGACGACGATGACGATAGTGATGAGGACGACGACGACGACGAAAAGCTGGAAAAGAAGGCCAACAAGGCTTCAAAGGCTTCTGTCTCTTCTTCCTCTTCGACTACCGCGGGTTTATCGGCCTCGATGCAGGCAGTCATGGCGTCCTCGAAAAAGAAGTCGACTTTGGACGAGGACTTGGCCATTGACACGGGCTGCACGGTGGCGGAAGCGAGGAAGCTGCGGCACGCGGTGATGGCGTTTTACAAGGCCGAAAAGTCCCTGGGGTTCCTGAAAGGCCACGGCTTTGACGGGGTGAGTGAGTGGTGGTTGGGTGGTTGGGTGGTTGGGGGATGCTTCAAGGAGGGGTGTGGTGAGAGAGAGGTCAAACGGGTGAGTTGATGACTGTTTGAGATCGTGCAATGGGAAGAAATTAGTAGGATTGAGAGAGAAGTAATATTGCATCCATCTATGTGCTAAATCAGTTTTTCACATTCACCTCCTTCCTTCTCATCAGGTTTTGGAGCGCATTTTGAAGCTTGGTCTCTTGCCCGATGACGTGCGCTCCGACGCGCTCGAAGACGACAAGGAATTGCGCGAGTTACTGGTAAAAATGTTAATAAGACACATATGCACTTTTCATAAACATCATCAGTCGTTCAAAACGCTAGGTCTTTTCTTTTGTAATGATGCTTTTCATTGTCAACTTTTCATGACACCTCCCTTGGCCATCTCCCCTTGCTGTCTAATACTTGCCTTCATCCTTCACCACTAGTTGAACGAAGGGGGGCTGCCCGATGACGTCATCGATGCGCTGGGCCGCGCCCTCAAGCAATACGACCGCGTTCAGGTGGGCTGAGGAAGTTTACATCATCCTCCTCTTCTTGTGATGAAATTCTACATGTGTAAATGCGCTCTTTTTGCGACTGCTCTTTTTCTTTTTTATAATTTTTGTTTCCTTGATACTTTTTATCGCTACTTTTCAGTCATATATTGTTTTGAAAAACTTATCAATCTCTTCTTGTCGCTTCTCCTCTCACCTTGACTTCGTTGCCCTGCTCCGAACAGGCGGCCTTGAACGAGTTCGACTCGTTGTCCATGTCCGACGAGTGCACCTTCACCATGAACTTGGGCCTGCCCATGGGGTTACGTCTTGACGACGACACTCTCGTGGTGCTCTCCGTAGAAGCGGGCGGGCAGGTAGCACCTCTACATTAGCATACCGTATTACTAGATAATACTATTGTAGGGCTGCTGCTCCAAGCATCGTGAGGCAAACATGTATATAGATGCCTCTTGGGAAAGAAATGTGTGACAATGTGTGTGTGTGTGATAGAGTTGGATGGGGAGAACGGGCAGGAAGGGCATCACTTTTGTGCTTCTCATTTTGCTCTGCATTGCACTCTTCGCGTGATTCTATTTTATCCTCACACACATGCATGTAGGCGGAAGCGAGCGGTGTGCCGGTGGGGGCGCGGATTCTCGCCGTTGGGGGCGAAACCGTCACAGTGGTGGAGGACGCGATTGCCGCGTTGAAGCGGCTCCGGGACACGGGGAGCTTGGAGGCCAGCGTCGTGTACCGCGAGTTTAAGGTCGAGCCCACCCCGGAGGAGAAGGCGGCGGCCGACGCGGCGAACCAATTAGCGTCCGCGACGGCAGCGCAGGAAACCGCGAGAAAGCAGCAAACCGCCACCGCGAGCCAGGATGGAGGCGATGGAGGAGGCGGTGAAAGGGGGTACGTGGCCCCGTCTGCAGCGGCGGTGCTGAACGATGAGTCACAAGCGGACCTGCCGGGCATGGATCAGGTGTGTGGATATTCGAAAAGTTGCTGTGGAAAGGCGTTTTTTTCTTTTTCCGTGTTTTTTTTCAAAGTTAAGGCCTGAAGCGAGAGTCATAACCCCCTCTTTTTCTCCCTGGTCTCCCCCTTCCTTTACGTGTCTGTGATGTTCCTTCCTCGTCTTCAGGTCGAACTTCCAGGCATGAGCGCCGCAGTGAGCGACGACAGCATTAGCGTTGGCGTGACCTCGCCTCCCGTGCGCCGGCGGAGCAGCGTAGGCGGCCCCATGGCTGTGGATGGTCGCCGCGCGAGCCACATCTTAACGCAAACCATCTTGCACGAGAAGCGCACCCTGAGCTCGGGCACCAACTTAGTGACCGAGGAAAGGCTGCAAGAGCTCCTGAATGAGCTGTCCGACGAGAAGCTGGACAATTCCGGGAAAGTGCGCCACCTCGTGAGCTCGCTGGTGGACGAGCTGTTCACGGCCGCGCAAATTGTGAAACTTTGCGGGTGCACCCCCAGCGTGAAGACCCACCATTTGTTCATGGAAGTGCTGGTGCCCCGCTGCGTGGACCCTTCCGAAGGCTCCAGCACGATCTTGGCGCTGTTTCGGTTTCAGGAAGATAAGGAAATCGTGCACGAAGCACTCAAGGTATGATTATTTGAAAAAAAAATATATGTACGTATATCGACTCTTTGGGTGGGCTGAGCACTTTCATGACACGTCACGTTCTCCTTGCCCTTTACTCCTTCTTTCTTTCCTTGACATGGGTTTTATGCCGCTTGGCTTTTCTTTTTTAATGCTTGGCGCCACATCGATTGTTCATGCGGCTTCGCTGATGTCATCGCTCTTGTCGCTAACCTCGATTCCTCCTCCCCTGCTTTCAGATTCGCTTGTCCTCGCTGAAAGCGGGCATGCAGTTGGTGGCTTCGCAAGGCGGCAGTGGGGCGTTCGTGTCCAAAGACGGCACCAACGCCGCAGGTGCTTCAGCTGCCGCCATAGCCATTGCCGGGGTCACTTACAACGCAGGTGGAGGTGCCAAGCGCCGAGGATCGCTCGGCGGTGGCGTTGGGGGCTCGATTGGCGGCGGTGGAGTGAGCCGAGACGGAAGTGGCCTCATTGGGAACCCCCTCCTCAACAAAATGAAAGCTCAGAGCCGTGGCGCGCGCGCCATGTAGAAAGACTAAGAAATAGTGCCACGTACCAAGAAGTGAGGAGGATTTCTTTGGTAGGGGCGACTATTCATGAAGGACGTATTAAGTGAGAGAGGGGAGTGGGCATGGGCGCTTGGTGCCACGAAGCGGAATTGGAATTTAGGAATTGGATTACCAGCTCCTCAGTTAGACTCGTAAGATGTACGATGGTAGTCGCAGTATCCATTCCCATTTGCCAATGTTTCCCTAAATAAGAGGGAACATCGAAAACTTAGGCTCGTCGCACGCAGGGGCCACGTTAGCTTGTACGAACTTCCACAACTTCCACGTTCCATGTGTGAAAAAAGTAGGTCCTTGCCTTTTGCTCCTTGCTGCCTTGCTGCCTTGCTGTTTGCTGCGTGCTCTAAGGCAATAAGGCTTGGTTATAAAGCCAACCGCCATGTCATGCCAAGGACTTCTTCATTTATCTTTAATTATGGGAAACACATTTCAATTGTGCAATCGGAATTACATATGATGCAGTAGGCCCTAGTTTCTGTTTCATTTGAGGCGATAGCACGTGACGAGCGCACGAAAGATCACTCAGTTATACCTTTCAATTACTTACTTTTTTGCTATTGGGGACGTCTGAGTAAGAGGCCAATGTATCAATATTCCGCTCGCTCTTGCCAGTTGCGAGAATATGTTTTTCAAGGTACTCCGAACTTTCAGCAGCGAGCTGATGGCCTCGCATGGCAGCTCGCCGAAACCAGTAATTGGCATCGCTGAAGCTCTTTGGAGCGCCCTCATGGCCCTGCGCATAAAGCGCTCCTAAGTGAAACTGTGCGTCGGCGTGGCCTTGCTCTGCAGCGAAACGAAACGATTTGGCTGCAGCCGCCATGGCCCTTTCGTCACTGTACTTCATGCCGACGGCAAAGTGAAAGTCAGGGTCAGTTTCGTTGTTCCATTCGTCATTTCCTACGGCAAAACAATTGTGCGCCATAATTTGTTGAAAGGCGCTCGATTGTAATTGTTGTGTCGATGATTGACTTGCAATGATTGATGGTACGGTTCACAAATTAGTGACCAAACTGTAGAGCCGAAAAGCAATCTTGAGTTAAAGCTAGACAGCACCTCAAACAATCAACTTATTGGGTCCATGGGACTAAAAATACGCATACTACAGACTTAATCGCCTCGACCATTCAACCTTCTAAACATATGTATAGCATAGCTAGCATTATCTCTACTCACTTGTTTTCGAGAACAACTCTTCCTAAAGTAAGCTCCAAAACGTGGAGTGTGGCAGGATGGAGTGGAAGTCGACGACCGACGACGGAGACGACCAGACGACAGACGACAGACAACTCTGTGTCTAGTCAAGTAGTCTAGTTAGTACTCTCCCAAAACAAAGAAAAACAAGCTCACATCAGTCACAGTGGCACATCAAAAATGCTCCAGAGGGCCAATTCAGGATCCGACTGGCGTCTTTAGATTAGATTAGATTAGAATATACTCCCCAATTGCAAAGAAACATCAGCAAATAGCAAAAAAGCTACTACGTCTTGATGAATCCTGCAGAACAAGTGAACAAGTCTGACTGGGTTGAGTGTCCTTTTGCGTAACGAATCCTGTAGGATCAATGCTCGAAAGGAGGCGTAGGTTTTGAGTACGTCCGCGATCTCCACTCCTTCCTCCAGGCAATTCGGCGGGACTGAGTGCTCATTCGATTGTCACGTCCCAGGTCCACGAGGCATCTCTCCGGGCAGTCTACAGAAATGTAAGAAATTAGAACGTTGCTATTCGTTGCTGAAGACAGAGATACAGAGAGGGAATCCTGATTTCTCCTCTGAGCCGGCCAGGGCGGTGCGTAAGAGTGCTATTGAGAGCGAAATAATCTAGAAACCAGAAAGCAGTATGATGATTATGATGCGGATACGGGGAGCGGGGAGCGACGATGACGATGACGACCTCTGACCTCTGCCTGCCAGAAACAGAGAGACAGGAGTCTGGCAACTGAAAAGGCGCTCCGAAGCGGGTTCCATATAGCAAACCCCTCTTCGCTCTTTACTACCAAGCCATGGCCGGTGATTACTTAGTTCTTATGTCCCTTTACCCTTCATTGTCTTGGCGTGCCAAATGACCTACATCAAAAGGGTATAGGGTATAGGGGTATAGGGATCATCTGGTGGATATATGCAAACCCTTGACCTTTACCCTCAGCCTTCAAGAGTGATCAACGATTTACCCCTCTTGTTCTCTTGTCGGAACGCTCACTAAGCCCACGCGCGCTCTGCCCAGCTGCCCTGTTCGCTCAACCAGGACTGCGCCTCCTTTTTGCTTACTCCGCGGGCCGAACTCTGCGGTGCTCCTCCACCTCTGCTTGACCCTCCTCCTCCTAGGTTTCCGCCACTGTTCCGCATGGGCTTCATTGGCGACATGGTCAGTGCAGCTCGCCGGCTCGTAGAGCCTCCTCCTCCTCTCAACGACCGCGGTGTGCTCTCTACCATGCCTCTTGGCCCTAACCGGCTTGGTGCGTCGCGGCCTGAATAAGCATTTCGAAGCTCTGCGCCCTGTTCGTTCTTGGCCGGGCTGCTGTTCACGATTTTGTCGTTGCGCCTCATGGCCAAGTTGTCTGCTTCTCCAGCGGCTCGAAAGGGGATCTCCGGGGGTCGCTCGGGTGACCCTACGAGCACCGGCCCTTTGCCGGGCGCCACGCCCGAAGCCCACTGCTCTCGTTTGCTCCGGCTGCTGTCTGGCGGCTGCCCAAACCTGTAGTCGCCGCGTGCTGACCTCCCAGGAGTAGCCACTGCATTGCCATCACCACTGTTTCCCTGCCTTGCCGAGTACCGTGGTGTTGGCTCATTGGGGTCAGCACTAGATGCAGCGTAGGAAGCAGTGCGCATCATGAGCTCTTGTGGGGTAAGTACAGCGCCTGTCCCCGGTCGCTCCACTTTCGTTCCCGGTAAACCTCCCCAGTAAGGACCAGGCGTCACCGTTGCGCCACTAATCTGAAAGCATCAAATACAAGATGATATAAAAGTGCAGCGATTAGTATCTGCATTGTCATGCGAGCATGCGCAGTATCTTTGGAGTGCGCAAGTTTGTGTGTGCGTTTTTAAAAGTACACCTCTCTGAAGGCCGAGGCGCGGCGGTCTTGTTTCGCCATCGGTTGCTGCACATCCGCTGTGTAGTGGTTTCGCACCCAGTGGGGCAAGCGGCTCATTTCTCCCGACTTCATGTAGTTGTTGAAGTGAAGCTCCACCAAGTTGGCTTTCGGCATCGCATCCATGGCCACGTCATAGGCGGTAGGGCCCTGAGTGACCGCAGCACGCGGTGGACGGTAGAAATCGCCTCCTGCGTCCCCACCCCATGGAATGTAATGCAACGGCTTCCGGGTGACGGACTTCAGTTCATTGCGGTCGATCGATAACGGCAACCGTTCAACGCCATGATCCACCTAGGGGCAAATTTAGGAGCACGGTGAAGGATCACGAAATGCGCCACCACAATTCATTTGATGTGCGATCTAGTGGGGAATTAGGGCACAGCCTCGCACTCGTTGCTTCTTTTTAGCAAATCTAGGCTAGTTCAGCCCCTCTCCTTGTTGCGGAAACCCTACGATCCACACGCCGCCGCATGCCGCCTGTTGCACAGCCCACTGCAACCATAAAACATCAACAGATATTCTTGTTACCATAGTCGAGCGCAGCCCTGGCGCTTGATACTGCAGATGTTTCGTGAGTTTCCCATCAAATCGCTCTGTTGAATTCACTGAAAGCTGCGCTAATGTTTCATTCATGGCGCTCTTCTCCTCGGCGGCATTTCTTTTGGCAAGAGGCATTTTCTCGTGCGTTAGTTACGTTACAGCATCATACGAATTGGTTGTGTTTCCTCCTTCGTGGGGGTGCACCGCACTGCGAGTACATAGTAGAGGGGACTGGACTCGACTGGACGGTGTACAGCGAGAGAGAAGCTAAGAAGATAGATCGAAGCTACGAAAAGCTGAAGCTAAAAGCTTACTTTACACCGGCAGGTCTATAGCTACAGCTAGCTAGAGCGAAAGCAAAAATGAATGGAAGCAAAGAATCGTTCAAGCTAGTAAAGATAAACTACATGTGTAGACTATATAGAATTATTGATGGCTTACACTAACCTAAAGGACAAATGTGTTTTATGATTTTATTTGCTTATTATCACCTCGAACATCACAAGGCATAGTGACAACATTGCCATCAAGCTATTTTTACGAGAACAAATATTTAGCCTAATGAGTCTCAGTGCGCTATAGCATAACATTCAAATGGATCCATGGATGATGTCCGCGGCCGATCGTATCGACGAAATGCATGCCTCTGGCAACGAGTTCGGTTTACAGGAGCATGCTAACCTCATCAAGAACCAAAACAGACCCTTTCGAAGACAAAGCAAGGTAGGATAAATACCTGTTTGGCTCACGCGTTCGTACATTTGCGCTCAAAATTGTACTTGCAATATCATCTACAGGTCTCTATCCACCGAGAAGGCAACCGATTATGGGTCGTTCGAGGCGTTGTGACGATTGCTCTGACGTGCGTTATCTTCGGCCTTATTGCGCTATTATTTCCAGAATTATTTCATCGTGCTATACGGAGATAGTGGGTTCGCGTATCATTGGAGATGTGCACGTGAATATGATCTTGTTTTCACGGCTTCATGGCTAGGCTGAGCTCGCGGTCACTCTGAGGGGCATTTGGGCTCCTAATATCAAAGCAGCGGCACTTACTCGCAGAATATAGTAACTCGAAGCTGCATGATTTGTTTGATTTCCGTGATGCTAACGGATGGAAACGACTCCTGTGCATCCACCTTACCGAAGTGTTTCTCGAGGCCCTTTCACCTACGGAATTCCCTGTTTTTTTTGGCATTTACTCGAGGCGATACACTCACGGGTTGAAGAGATCAATTCCCAGCCAAATGGTGTGTTTCTGTGGAATCTATTGTGATCTCTTGTGCAATTTCCTCACTATCAGTTACTTGGCATAAATTCTTGGAAGCGCTCCAATCTTCGATTTATTTTGAAATGAATCTTGCATCCAATTTTGAAACCCTTTGTTTAAAGAAGAACTACAAGGCCAATAATAATTCTTGAAATGCTGCGTTTTGTATCAGAATTTTCTTCTCCTCTTTTAAATGCAAAAACGACTCATGCTCAGCTACTAAACAAACCAGATCGAGTTGGAATTCGCATTGCAACTACAACTATGAATTCTAGGGACTATTCCGCTCGAATCCGGTGTTCACTCAGAACCCGGCGGCCGACTTCATCGGCGGGAAGACGCCAGATAGAGCCTTCTGAACCGCACAGATAAATGCTGCATGTAAAAATACAAATCACCTCTGAGCGCGCTCTTTTTCTGCCCTTGTCTTTCATTTCTTTGAACTAGTCTTGTCTAGTTAAAACTCCACCAAAAACAAAGAAAGGCAAGTACACAGCAGTCACAGAGACACATAAGGAATTCACTTGAGCTGCATATTGCCCATTGTTTACCCATGAATAAGTCTAACTCAGTGAAATGGCGTGTTGGATTGGATTAGATTGGATTAGATTACACACATATCATACTGCCCCAGTGCAAAGCACCCAGTCCCGCCGACTTGTTAGAAGAAAAGGCGCCAGTTGGAGCCCTAATTGGCTTTCTGGAGCGAATTTCGAATTTCCTAGCGCACATTGACCATTGAGCCATCTTAAGTGTATAATATTTCTGTGTAACTTAGCAGATGTTGAAGTCAATTGGCCATGCCGTTCTCTACTTCGAATCAGCGACCCGAAACATAAACATGCCACATGTAGCCACATGTAGATAGTTGTAATAGCAGGGAGTTCTATCTCTGGCTGTCTTCGACTTCGATATAGTAGCTGTTTGCCTCTTCTTTTATAAGCCGCGTTGCCAAGAGGGCAGCAAATGGACCACAAATCGCTATATGCCTGGGTGGGTGGGTGGTGTTTGACCGGCCCAGCAAAAAAAACGCCTGTTTTTTTTTCGCCCCCAGAGGGGGCTCGGTACTTAAATAATACTGACCAAAATTGGGCTGTTATAAAAGACAGGAAAAACCCCTCGGCTATTCAGCTATTTTCGATTTCACTCGCTTCATTTGTGCGAATGTTGGTCACTGCGAGTACATTTTTTGTCGAAATTTGCTGTTGTGCTCGTGTGTGTGGACACAAACATTTGCCCGCGGCATTGGCTTCTATGCCCGCTCCCTTCTGGCGCTTGAGAGCTACAGAAGTTTCTTTCTTATCTTTTGAAAACGCATAAAACTATTCGTGTGCTCGATGTGCTTTGTTAATGTCAACTCGCCGCGATCCAGCAGTGCTCCAGTAATAAAACATGAGGGAATGAATAGAAACAGGAGGAGTAAGCTAGCAATAAGAAATACATGGCACAAAAGAATCGCATTCGCCGTTCCACGGCCGAGATGGCAGTTATGGTAAACTATCCTTATTCTCGATCACATCTTTTTATTGGGGATTGGGAGTCGTGTTGGTGTGGTAATTGGTATGTGTTTATAGTAGCACCACCACATCGATTGCATCGCACAGCGCGACCAATGCCAGTAGTGAGGTCTTGTAAGCCCGCGGTCTCGCTACACTAGCTATCACGCAAAACCTACCGCAGCCACGTGCTCTGATCACTTCGTTGGTATCCTGATCGACAAACGCATTTCTCTGGCCCAGGAGGGGCCTAGGATGACACGAGTTAAACTAAATCCTAGATGGAGTTGCCACATCTGAAGTAAAGTGGAAGTTTGACTCGCGCCTACCTATCCACCTCAAATAAGGCTCAATACAATTTTTTTATAACCTAGTTCCGCACTCACGTCTACCTACGGCAAAAGGCTACTTTCCTTATTATCACCTCAATTCGGTCCTCATCGGAATCAGGCCCAGACAGAGCTAGGTCTCAGCATCTCCAGTCGCTGCTAAGGCATACAAGTGAGACCTGTAGACCTGTAGTAAGCCTCTAGAGTCATTAGCATGTCTTTAGGATGCCATGGGGGCGCCTTGGGCAGACTTTCAGTGACCACCCCACCACCACCACCACCACAGTGGGCTAGCCACCTAGAGCTACTTCCGAAAAAAACGCCTAACATTGCTCTGTTCGGTTTTTGCTGCCCTCTTGCGCGTTGCTTTGAATTTCTTGATGTCAGCCCTCGAATTCTGGACCTTAAGGGCTCCAGGGTCTTCGTCAAAAGATGTGTCAAAAACGGCAAAACCTGCTTCATAATGTTGTGCAAAAATATATGATGACGACGAGAAGGCCAGAAAGAAGATAAAAAGATAAGAAAGTGGGTCGGTGTTGACTCAGCGAGCATACAGTCTTCCGTTCGAGCCAGCCACACACAGTAAAGGCCGTGCTAGCCTCCATCACCTGTTCGCGATGAGAACAATAATTAGTTTCGCTAGGCTAGTGAATTGTCGCAGCAATTTTAGCACCGAAATGATGATCGTTCGAGCATTGGCAAGAGCTAGACCTATGGTTAGAGCTCGACCTGATTTGTCTAGGTGGTATACTCGCTCCTCAAACAATCGCGACCGTGATGCTAGAGAAAGCGAATTAAATTCTTTGGATCGAGGTGAACAATACTTCCATTCGCTTTACCGTCAAGTGAGGCTAGCCGAAGATGAGGAAGCGATGCAACCTTCTGAAGCCGAGAAGCGCGTGCGAATAAAAGCTTTTTACGTTGGCCGTCATATCAATATCGCAAAAGCAGGGCACCTTTTTCCATCCCAGCCCCACCGCTATCGCCGTGACTTTTTGTTAGTATCTTATCCATCTCCAAGCGGTGATATAGCCGCTAAACAGTCGACTCCAGCGACTCCTCCTCCACCGGCGACGCCAGTACCTACGCTTGCGAGATCTTTGCGCAGTATGGCAGCATTGGAGTCACTCGAAGCTCAAAAACCAACAGCTCTGCCTTTCGGCACTAAGCACCTCGTTATTTTCAATTATGGCTCAGTGGTACGTATTATTCTAGGGCACATTAGCGTATACTTTTTAGCTATGATTCAAAACCCAGGAAGTAGGCAACTAATGGCTACACAGATTTCCCATGCCAGTGCTCAGCTCTAATACAAGATCTTGCATTCACTGCGAACTTGTGTTGCAGGTATTCTTCGGATTTGAGGAAGCTGACATACAAAAGCAATTGCATGCGCTTCGTGGAGTTGTGAGCGATGGAGTCGCGCGGGAGTTCATGATTTCGGAGGACTATTCGTTAGTCGAGCGGCCTCACGCCAATGAAGCTTGCGTGCTGCGAAACGACGTGACTATCGTGAAGTCGCTCGACTTGCACAGGTATGTGTTGTACCCTTTTCAGCTCAAATCTAGTGGAAGACATCTAACTTGAAGTGCACGTCCATACTCCTTGTGTGCAGCGCGACGGTGCTGTCGACGATCATGGCTCAAACCGTGGCTTTAGATCATTACAGTGGCATGGTCGACGAAAGTGCGTTCATTCTTAGTCTTCCTGTGCTGCTAAAGGCCTATTTGAGCATATAATACTTTCGTTGTATTTGACTTTTCGACTTAACTATACGAACGCGCCCGCTTCTAGTGCTGGACGTTTTCACGGAGTTCAATCGATCGGTGGAAAAGAGCGGCAAGTTCATTGCCTTTCGAAAGGAAGCCCTCTTCAAATTGGTGGCGTCAAACAATGCGGTGCGTGATCTAAATTAGAGCTCCATCAGTCATTCATGTCGCCAGAGTATTAGTTCTTTGTATTTATTTTTTATTCATATCCTGAACACATTCTCAAATCAAACATCTCTTAGGTACTAATCGCAGTGCTTAGCAAGTTATCGCTTCTCGAGCGAAGTGACGTGGCATGGAAGTTACCAGCATACGTGCACATTTGGGATGGCCTCAGAGACGAGTTTGAAATCGAGCAGCGTTTCGATAACATCAAGTAAGTATTCACCACCCCCTTGTCATAAGCTGAAGTATCCCTCACGGCTGAGTATTCCGTGCCTGCCTCATACCAGATATAAGCTGACGATCATTCAAGAAAACACCAAGTTTTTCCTGGAAGTCATGCACAACCAGAAAAGCAACAAATTGGAGTGGATTATTATTGTTCTGCTCAGTGCAGAAATCGTTGTCATGAGCATGGATCTTCTTGATGTGAGTAGTAGAATGCTTCGATTTCATAAATCATTCTCTTCTTCTTCTCGCTCTCAGTGCCAAAAGGAAAAACGTTTTACTTTACTTGGCTTATTCCCAATAGCAATTATGTGTTGTTTCTTTAACATCGCAATGCTAATCGTTTGCCTCAGGTGAGTCCACAAGATGCAATGGAATTTTGCACATCTTTGATGCCGTAAGCATGACAGTAAACTCGACGATAAGTGTGCAGCTGACTATGGCGGTTCTCTGCTCTAGAACAGTGCATGGATGATTACGAGCCATTCAATTTCAACGACTGTCCCCTCGTGTGCCTTATGATTTCAAAGCTTTATGACTGTGCTAAATCATCTAAATATTTAATATTCATATTTGAAGTCGCAATTTATGACTGGCGAGCTGGCGAGTATTATATTTAATCGTTGTACAAGAGCGCATATACATCGACATGGCATCTGGAGTTGGCGATGTGATAAATATCTATACACATCTGAATAATGCGCTATGAGCGGCCTAGCGGTAGGCGACCTGAAACAACTAGCAACTACTATTACCTACTAGAGTAATTAGAAATTATTGTAGTTGTAGATTGTAGATTGTAGATTGTAGATTACTTCCTGGAATGCACACTTCACTATAGGTATGTATTTTCTGAGTCCTATCATGGGGAACTTGATAGTCCCTAGAACTAGCGGCATGGGTGCCATCTAGTCCCCAGTCGGCCTCGGCGTCGACAGAGTCTCGCAGTCGTTCTCCCGGGCCACGGACTGAAAGCCAGACTCGAATACCGCATATTTTTATCTGGGTGTCGTATGTATTTCGACACCACCAAGAAATTATTTTTTGAGGCCAGGCAGACTAGACAGGGACCGCGAATAGATTGGTGTTGTTGACACACGTCGTAGAAGGCGGCTGGTCTCCTCTAAATTGTAGGAGTGTTGGAAGAATTGCTGCACAGACCTTTTCTCTTTACGAGGAGTTCTTCGCCTGCAATTACACCTAATTTTGGGCAAGCGGCTAGCTTCTAAACTTAGACCGTAGGCTATCAGGCTACCGTATCTATCTAATCAACTTTTTTATCATGGCTGAAGAAAGAGCAGGTGGCCCCATAGACCGTTTTGGCTTCTATGCCGACCCTTCCAAGGATGCCGCAGCGGTTGTTTCCAACGCTGAGCAGCGAAAGCGCGAAGCTAAAGAATTGGCTCGAGTAGTAAAGTGGTCGAGAATGCTTGCTCGCTGGCCTAATTTTGAGACGCAACACCCTGCCAAGCTCAGAGCGAGGATACGCAAAGGCATACCCAACGCACACCGTGGCACCGTGTGGGCACGCCTAGGCCGCACGGCGCAGCTGAAGGAGGAACACGGGGTTGGGCGCTGGGCTAGCCTGTGCCAAGAAGCAGCGGGCGTGTCGACAAGAGCAAATACTCACACCACAGTTGTTGCCGTAGCTGGAAACACTGGTGCAGTCGAAGGGCTGGCTGATCCTACGACAAGTGCGCAGGCAGATGCGAAGGCAAAGAGCCGGCAAGACTTTGAGACTCAAATCATGATTGAGAAAGACTTGCCTCGAACCTTCCCTCACCACAGTGTATTCCGCCGCGTGCGAGTGTCCTCCGCAGAGAGCGACGAGGAAGGGTTGGTCTCGTTGGAGCCTCGTGGAGTGGGGCGGTTGCGGTCTGTCTTGCGTGCGTACGCTTGCTACGACCGTGAAGCTGGCTACTGCCAGGGCATGTCGTTTGTGGCCGCCATGATGCTCATGTATTACCCCCCTCCGGAGGGCCCAGAAGCTGAGCGCGCTGCGGCTCGAGCGAGAGACTTGGCTGCAGAGGCGGCTGCCCTGACCCGCATCGCAGAAGCGTCGCAGGCCGCGAAAAGAGAGCAGGTGTGCCTTCCGTCGCGGTCCCCAAGAAAAAAGCAGCCGTCGTCGCCTCAGGTCGATGGGTGGCCCAACGAAGATCGCGCGACGCCGCTGCAGCAGCGGGACAAAGACGAAGTGCGGGCGGAAGTGGCGACAGTCGCGGCGGCCACCGCGGCGGCTGAGTTAGCGAGCCAGGACGAGGGCGCCGAGACCGTGTTTTGGCTCTTGGTGAGTGTCCTGTGGCGGCCTGGCAGAGGCAACGTCGGCGGTGGCAGCGGCCCGCTTGCGCGCCACGAATTTGGCAGCAAGAGCCGGTTGAGCCTGGGCAGCACCAGGAACAGCAGCAGGGGCAGCAGCAGCAGCAGCAGGAGCAGGACTAGTAATGGCGGTGGAGGTTCGACCGTGGGAGGATGGCGCCTGCGAGAGTGCTACCTGCCCTCGATGGGGGCATGCCACGCGAGCTTACACGTGTTCAACCACCTGCTGGCGAAGCACGTGCCTGACGTGAGCCGCCACATCAGTGCGGAAGGCCTCGAGCCCAGCATGTTTGCGACCCCTTGGTAAACAGAAAGAATGAATGAATGAAAAAAACATTTGTTGCTGTAGGTTTTTTTTTGTTGGGTTGGGTAATTAGAGACCAGAATATGTGTCGTGATAACGATCGTGGCCAGATGCAGTGAGGGCTCTTCGTTCTATCTCCTTTCTATTCTTGTTCTTGAGTGAAGTGGCGGCCTTTGATTGATTCGTTGTGAATGTCTAATTACTGCGTGCAGGTATATGACCATTTTCACCTCGTCTTTCAATTTCGAACTCGTTTTACGAATTTGGGACGCATTTCTAGCTGAAGGTTTCAAGGTAGTGGTGCATTGCCTGTTGGAACATTTGCCTTGTCATTCCTTCTAGATTTCAACAACATGTGCCTGTTCCCGCTTTACGTCTTTCATACTCTATTTAGCTTGCCTATCACCATATCTCGACCTCTTGTCTCAATGCTTCTATGGGTTCTGATGTATCATCAATTCTTTCTGTTATATTTCTTCTCGCCAGGTGGTGCATCGCGTGGCTGTGGCGCTGGTCAAGTACACGCGCAAGGAGCTCCTGGCGCTGGACATGGAAGGTTTGGTGCAGTTCTTGCAGCGGGGTCTGCAGAAGGAGGTCACTGACGTGGACGCTGTGATGAAAATGGCCTTTCAGCTTCCAATCAAGCAAGCTGACATCGATGCCTACGAAGCGGACTACTGGCGTACTGTGAGCCCTAGATGATAATAAGAGTACAGTATCGGCATCTGGCGAGTTCGTTATGCCGAATTTGCTAGCGATATAGTGGATCATTCTGCATCTCGAGCGGGGCGTAGGGCCACTTGAAGCACATTCGATTAACTTGACTCAGCTTTGTTGTGTATCTAGTCTAGTCTAGTTAGTACTCCCCAAAAATACAAAGAAACACCACTGTGGCAAAGAGCAACAGAAAAATGTAACCTTCAAAACAGGTCTGACTGGGCTGAGTGCCCTTTTGCTTAATGCAGTTGTAATCATTTTCTCTCGAGGTGTCCTTCAGCCATCAGGCATCAGGAGGTTTGGGAATGGAGTGAGTCAGCTGTCTCCACTTCGACCTGTCCTTGGCAATGGCGATCCACTCATCGAAATCCTTCGAAACGCCCTTAGTTTTGAGCGCGTTCTCAAACGCCCTGCCCCAAGTCATCTGTGGACAACCAATCGGTCGAGAATGCGATACCCGACTTGTCAATAATTGCCGTGGCGCCCGGCTCATGGGCATACGTGCAACGTGGCCAGCTCAACGAAGAACCCGATTATGGAAGTAACTGTCGATGTCAAGAATGCCCAAGCGACGGAAAAGACTCGCGGAAGTGATATGGTGGCGGAAGCCATGATGGAGGTCCACACGGCAAATGCTACGAGCATGAGGCACATCATTCCTGTTTTATCTTCTAGCTTCCAGCTTTATGTCCTGGAAGGCAGAAAGGGGTAATGTCTGGGTAATGGATAACCCGAGATGTTGATGTTGATATTGCATATCGCATATCGCCCTTCGGTTCGGAGCTCCGAAATCTGAAGTAACTGTGTTAATATAAATAAAAGGCACCGCTGACAAGAATAGCTAATACAAACAAAAGAGACCTGTATATTGAATGCAGGCAACGGCTCTAGCTATCTGACTGTTTCCAAAAATATAACTTCGTAGTAAACTCCAGGCAGCGAGCTCGGACCAAAATCACTTGGTTTAATCTCCCTGAGGACTGAGGACCGCCCCTGTGGCGCGGGTGGTGTGCCTGGCCTCTTTGGGGCGCGTTACCCAGACAATCGCCGTGACGACGAAAGCGTGAAGTCAATCAGCTTTCAGGTATACGTCGAAGAATGAATCCTAGGCGCGCACGACCGGCCATGCCACATCAACTGGAAGTAACGTCGTCTGATTCATTTTGGGGGGGGTCATCCTCGATTTCTGATGCAGAGTTCCAGGAATTCAGTAAAGCAGACCGAGGCGAGCGAGCGAGCGAAGAAGAAGAAATTTGTATTCTGAGATGCTGAAAGCTGCATGGTGCCTGAAAGATGCTGCTGCTTCGCTGCTGTGTTTGTTTCTGCAGCAGCTATGACGGCATCTTTCACTGAATCTATCATCCCGTCCACGTACATGTAATGTACATCGCCACCGCAGTAGCTTTTCGCCATATGGCCACCTCGGCTATTGCTAAGTTTTCATGAAAAATTCGTGCCGTTTGCAATGCTTCGATAGATTGGACTTGCAATAGGACGATGTCTAGAATGTGAAGGTGAAGGCGTCAGTGCCTTTCAGTTCAAGTCCGTCATCACGAGAGAGGCACAACCGAATTTAGCTTAGTTGGGGTAGACCGTGGCGCCACAACTATTGACGTGGGCGAAAGGGCCTTTTTGGCTGGAGACTTCGAATTTTTGGGAGTCTTCGGAGACTTTGCATCATTTTTGTTCTTTGGGTCAACTAGCTTCGGGAGCTTCTCACGGTACATCCATGAACCCTGCACATTGTGACAATTCAAAAAAAATTAGCGATGCGCGTTGAGGAGAATGTCCACAGAACGCACAGACAAGTATCCACCAGTAAACACAAACAAAGAATATTATCGCTTACCTGCACTGCGTGAAAGTTTAAGTCTGCCGTTTTTCGCATGCGCTCGGTCCGCTGCGCAACTGTCTCTGGGATCTCTCCATCTATTCCACGATCCATAGCGAGGCGCTCCTATTTCAGGAGGAAATAAAACGGTGGTATGAAATCTCAGTCAACTTAACGAGTTCAATTTCAGACCATTTGAATATCGAAACGTGCGCGACTTACCGGCGGTGACTGCTCGGGTAAAGGATTTTCGAGATTGTAGCGGCGCACGTAGGCAGGAAAGAGTATGTGGTGGGAAATGCGCACCAAAAGAACAGCACTATGAATGCCAATGTAACTCAGCATCGTTCTCGAGAGAACAGCACTGCACAGATCATAATTCACTGACACGAAGGCCAGAACTCCGAAAAACAACAGCACGCATTCTCCCAGAATGTGCACTTGAACGAACCACCACAGCGGCTGCGTTAGCTCATGAAATTGGGCGAGGCCATCGAAATCTGCAAACAAGACATGTGCACAAATACATATAAACAGAGAACAAGCAGAGAACAAGCAATGACCTGCATATTTCATCACAAAATTAGGCGAACTTACAAGTGTCCGAGCCACTGACGATTTCGGTGACGCACGGTGCGAAAAGAAGCATGAAACTAACAGAGCTGATGACCTGGACCAAGAACACTAGCTCCATAGCCTTTTTGGTGTTGCACGTGACTTCATCTACAACGTTGAGTAATGCGTATACGCAGTAATATAAATCAGGAATGCATATCCCTCCTTCACTGAGATATACGAGCAGCATGTAGTATGAACCGCCGCCATCAGCTTTCCCGTCTTCACGGAGCATGGTTCGGTAATTGATTGCTGTATGACCGTCGAGGTTATACAGGTAGAATGTTAGTGCGGGTTGTGTCGCTTTGAAACTAAGAGTTGCTGCACCACGAATGGTCAGTTGGGCAATGGCATTGTGAAAGGCACTGCACGAGAACTAACTGGTGTAAGAGCTATCATCTGTGTGGGATCGGTGTTAGACTGTTAGACTAGCTAGCTAGCTAGCTAGCTCTAGTTAGGTAGGGACTGGAGCTTGGGACGGATAAACGGAAGAACATAAGCGCATAGTAGGAACATAACTGCGTTGTTGTCCGTTGAAGTGGACATTCTGTTTTCTCCACAGCCAATCGGATCTGAGCACGAGAACACGAGAACCGGGACCTACAACACCTTTAACACCACAAGGCGTTGTTGAAAACCTTCCCCGCTCTCTCGCTCAGGTGAGTCAAGCTCGAACGCCACGGCAGAAAGCGCAGAAGAGATCTCCAGTGAAGGAGTCTAGTCTAGTCTAGTCTAGTTAAT
>Ga0307930_1001021_pt1 | contig 22490 bp, 26 predicted proteins | sample OrgLakmetageno46_FD_203161 | JGI IMG/M metagenome (GOLD analysis project Ga0307930, IMG submission 203161) | Saline water microbial communities from Organic Lake, Antarctica - #46 | ecosystem: Environmental > Aquatic > Non-marine Saline and Alkaline > Saline | place: Antarctica: Organic Lake...
CTTTTTGTTATACTTTTTACTAGGACTGGCATCGGCTCCTGCCACGTCAGCATTGCCCCCCACTGCTGCCTGTACTTTCTCAGCGCGTGCTTCAGCAGAAGTGGTAGCGGCAGCGACAAACGCAGGACCAAAACCTTTCTGCTTTCCTTTCGCGCATTTCCCGACAAACTTGCACCACCCAGTTTCGTCGACCTGAGCGCCCAGGCTCTGCACGGCCGCCATAAAGTCTGCAGGTTTCGGAGGTGCTGCAGCAGCACCGCTCCCATCGTCCGAGGTTGCAGCATCCTGTTGCACGTTTTTGAGAAGCACTTTCACGGCGCTTGCGCTCAGGCACACTTTGCCACCCGCTGCTTTGTTCGGCTTTCCCAACTTGGCAGCTACGCCTTGGAACTGCGCGGCCGCTTCTGTTCGCTGCGCAGTAGTCAACCCATCTTTGCCAACTCCACCGTCAGGAGGAGAAGAAGGAGGCTCCGAGACCTGCTGAGGCTCCGCTGAAGAAGATGGATTCGATTTCACGTCCGACGAAGTTTCAGAATTGGTGGCTAAAGGGTTGTACGAAGCTGGCATCGACGGCATGGACACGTTTGGCATGTCAGGCATACCCGGCATCGTTGGTATATCAGGCATGCCTGGCATTGTTGGCATAGATGGCATGTCCGGCACGGGAGGCATGACGTCTCCGAAAGCATCGAACATGCCACTGGACAAAGAATGAGAACAGTTCACGAGAATAGGGGGAAGTCAGCAAAAAGAATGTAAGACTCCTATTGGCGAACTGTCGCATGCATTGAGGCTACTCAACATTGCGTGCAACTGTGTGCAAAGTTAACGAAAGACAAAAGTTGACTAAGTTTATTCTTTCGTGCAATGGCTCAAAGCTCTCATTCGCTTCACGAACCTCCCAGCTTTAGTTGCGCCATCGAACATGCTCGATCCTGCTGATCCTAGCGCATCAAATCCAGGCACTGTTGGCAGGTCCATATCAGGCATGGAGGGCACGTCGGGCATGGAGGGCATCTCTGGAAATGACATCTCGGGGAGCGATGGCAGCGCATCGACAGCGCCTTGGCCGAGTCCCTTAGCACCAGCGAAGGCTGAGCTGGCGCTCTTCGAAAAATCTTCACCTGCACTCTCCATCGGCAGTGTGCAGGTTAGGCCCGAGTCCTCTTATAGGGCAGCAATCAAACTAAACGACTACTTGCTCCATTGTACACGCACGCCGATTGACAACACAAATCTAAACAGCCAATCAGGAACTACCGTCCTCATACTTCATCACGAGTACCGTACTGAAAAATGTCTAAATAATGCGTGCACCACACTTGATGCTTCTGCAAATAGCTTAGATCTCTATAGCAAGTTACGAACACTTTTGATCTAATAATGTATATCTCCTTCAACGCCGTTTCTTTATTTCTAGAACCTTTGCCCGAAGAGCGAAATCGGTATAGATGCTGGCATGCTTGCATGAGCATACATATCTCAAGGGCGTACCATAGGTAAAAGTCGGCACAGTTACAGACTCTAGCATATACTTAAAACATATGAACGGTGTCACAGATAACCTAAGTAAATTGGGTGATGCTGCCGCAATGGCTGCTTCCACCGTTGGCGAAGGCGCAGCGTATGTGGTGGTGGGCGTTGCGGATGGTGTTTCATCTGCAGCGTCAGTCGTCGAGGAAAATGCAGCAATGGCGGTGGGGGGAATTGTTGACGGAGCATCGTCTCTGTCGTCATCCACAGCTGCTACACTGGGCTTGGTTGCATCAGCTGTGCCCTCACCAGCCACGCCAGTATCATTTTTCGACTTGCCTGCCGATTTCTCTCCGGCACCGGACGAGGTGGCGCCTTCACCATTCGAAGAAGGATCTTATCCAGGGCAACCCAACATACAGGTTCGAAATGTACTCATAGAAAATATATTGAATCGTGTTCTGTCTTGATGCAGCTTTATCATAGTATTCATTTTTTTTACATGTTACACTTTGGCAGGCATGGGCACCTGAAGTCTTTTGAACGAACATATGATCGATCAGCCACATGATGATCGCATAGAGACCTCTCATCGAATTGTATTCCTCTCCACTTGGTTTCTGGGTCATTGCGTCGCTAACCACGTGATTGGCTTACGTTGAGCGCATTAGTTGGGCTACAAGTCGCCTTCTCACTCGAAGCAAAGATTCTTCGCTTGATGTTTTAATGACACACGAATTCTCCTGTACCCAGCTAGCGACTTTTTGGCATTTCGGTATTGCGGAGTTTATTTATAGGCGGCACGAACTCCCTCATTCGAACTAATTTTATGGACATTGGAATTTTCTCTAGGACTACTTCATCTCCATTCACTTCCCCGGCCCTTTTTAAATAGTGTTCTCGGTAAGCTGGTTCTGTTCGAATGCGAAAGGAGAAAGGAGATGTGCGTCGCCAATAAAATATACCACTTGTATCCGCGTCCCACTTCATCCTAAACTTTCCATGCAAGGAGCCATTTCTATCCCCGTCTCGGAGCAGCACCAATTTCATATAAGTTACGTTTCGAACTCCAGGGTTGGCAGTTGACGGCCGACTAGGCGTAGCGCATATTTGGACATATTATTAACTCATTACTCATTACCGAGAACTCTAAACTATTCAGGTCAATCGGATTTGCGATTTGGATTTCGGATTGCTATTCCATCCATTAGATTAACCCACGTTAAGAACAAGTGGGTGAGTAGCTGGGCCATCTGTGTGCATGCACACGGCAGCGAGGAGTTCGCCTACTGAAAAAACTTTTGGTATTGGTTTCTTAGACTTTTTGCCGCGCAGCGACCTGCTTTCAACGCCAAGAACTGCCTAGGAGTAAATTGATTTCATCAATGGACCCATCGCCATGGTCGTTGAAGCGTTTTGCAACGCCAAAGAATCGGTCATCGTCGATCAGCTCTGTGGGTGAGCACATGGAAACGCCAACAACAAAAACAAAACAAAAAAGAACATCGTTAACGAACAAGCTGCGGCTGAATTTGATGCGACAGATGCTAAATTTCAACAGCTGCGTACCTTGGCCCACAATCTATTCTCGAAAATAAGCATACGCCATTAAAGCTAAACATCGGTAGAAGGAAATGACTCATAAGATTTGTTGCTCTTTTTCTGTCTTTCTCTCTGACTTTCTCTGCGTCCCGTGTTCTTATTATCTGAAGTGCGAAAGCCTGACCCATATACCATTTGAGCAGCCCTGCAGGCCAGGTGGGGCACACGCGAGGAGCAGAAGCGGAGCAATGGGGTCGAGAGACGGGTCAATGCCAGCGCGGCTGATGGATCGCCCGAACTTCACAAACGTTGCCTGAATTTTAGGCACACGCAGCGAAATGAGATGAACATTCGAAGATGGAATGCGATGCATCTCAACTCAATTATCGTCTTGCTTGTACCAAAACGATGCTCTCTATTAAAGTTACGATATTTGACAATAAAGAGTCGATGCTATACGTGCGCTACAGTAGCGAAGACGCTTCGCACACTCATTCACCTCACTAATCAACATCGTGACCGCGGTAACGAGAGGCCAAGTTGTGTCAAAACGACCGGCTACAACCAGCCGCGCCGCTACGTAAGCCGACAACACCAGCATGGGGATATCCTCGAAGGCCATCTAGAAGTCCACAAGAATAATGCTTATTTAGACAACTTTAATCATACGAGTATAATTTCTGATTTGAAAACTTTCCCTGGCTGTGCCTCAACCTCCTGCTTCTCCTCCCAACAAGTCTTCTACGTACCTCCAACTACACCTAGAGCTTGACAGATTACCTGCTGAGCGGTATATGCTACTTCCCGTAATCGTGCACCTCTGCTGCCCTCAAGCCCTGCAGCTCGTATCAATGTTCGGCTCCGGCGCACACTCAGCCATCTGCAACAACAACGGGAAGGTGCCCGAACAAGCATTTTGATGATTAAAAATAGCACAAGCAGCCGGGTAACTGACATGGAGAAGTCTTGAGGTATTGAGCTTGCGGTGCAAGAATCTAAGGCATTGTGGTGCTAATCTAGTATATTACCTAGCCAAATTCAAAGCGAAAAGAGCCCAACCGATAACGTTTATGTAGGCATACTCTGCCGCCTCCGGAAACGGCCCTGTTTCTACGACCGCACAAAGCCATACGAAATCCGAGGCCAAATCAATCGCCTGACGAATAGACAGGTCAAGTAATAGATATCGAGAATTATGCAGACCCCGAGGGAAGTACTAGCTTTTCGGGCACCCTCACCTCGAGTGTGAGAAAAAGACGGTCGGTTTGGCGGTCAGAAGACGACTCATCCATGAAATGAGAAGTATTGAGGGACGGCGAACCCTAGTAGAGTCGTGAGGAAAAGGTCTAGTGGTGATCAGTTGTAGCTAACTCCTTGCGAATTTTCAACTCAAACAGTAGTCTTCGTCATCGGAGTTATGGAATAAAAGCACAACATGCGCTTTATGCTTTATGTGCTCTCGAGTCGTCTTATAGGATAAGATGAAGCCGCCTACTGCATGACTGCATACACTAAGTTACTACAGAGTAATTACTAATTACAGATACTGTAGTAGTAGCGTATCTTCTCCTGTTCGGCATACTTTTATCTGTACAGTATACAGTATCTTTCTATCTTTCTGTCGCCTACTACTTCTTGTTAGGCTAACAAGACACGGCCACTCTGCCCGTGAAGTCAAGCTCGAATACCACAGCAACAAAGAGGTTGGCTAATTGTAAAAGTAGGCGAACTTGTCCGGATCATTCCGGTTGTATTTTTCGTAGACCTGCCACTTGCTCTATCAGTCAAGGAGTTGTGCTAACAGCACCAACTAAGTACAATAGATTGCAGCCATGCAGTCGAATTCCAGAACAAGACAAGATGTGCATCAGAATACGAAATTGTCATCCGAAGTACACACCTGCTTTTTGCTCCTCATTTCCCATTTCTCATCGATACGTAGACGTCCCGCCCCTCAGAAATTCTGGAAAGTCATGCGGGTGCTCAATCTGCGGTGAATTGTGGTGAGAGTGCATCTAAAGTCATGGACTTAGCCGCAGCAGCAGCCTTGTTGGAGAGCCAATTAGCTCTGGAAAATAGTGTGGCGGCCTGCGTCGCCCTCGCAAAGTATCAGGTGCCATGCACCCCTGAACTAGCGCTAGCCCTTGAGAAAGTGGGGAGCTATACAGCAAACGAGGTACCTTTCACAGTATCCCACTTCGCCTCCTCCAGTTTATACACAATGACCCTTTCGAACTTGAATTCGCTGATAGCAACATGTAGTTCTATATTCATATGTTGAGTCCTTATTTTCTCGTGTTAATGCGCAGTCTGGGCGCACCTCACTTCACAAAGCCCTAATCCACGGGGACGCGGCAACTGTGCGAGCACTTCTCGTAGCTGGTGCAAAGACGACAGATATCGAACATTCGGTAGGGTGCACTAGAGTAGAGGTAGAGTTAGTAATGTGTGATTCCTAAAGTTTTAAAAGCGATGGTGGTTGTTGACAAAACTTCTTCTTGCTTTCCTCTTTTGTGTATGCCTATCACATGTGCCAACGACTTAAGAATGGTGCCACAGCCCTTGACCTAGCGACCGATGACACTTGCCGCGAGATGCTCGAGCATCATGCCGCCGTCTATGCTTCTATCACTGAGGATCCAACTATGCTCGTTGCCGCTGCTCTCGCTCACTGCGCTACTTTGTCGGCATCTGAAAAATTGTTGCCTGCGATGGCCTTGTCCTTGCGCGGACATCATTTTGACCCTTGCTTCCTGTGGGCCCCACCTGCTGCCCGCGCTGCGGTGGTTACATGGGCGCAACATATATTCATCGCCCAGCTTGCAGCCACAATCCAACCCTTCGGGCAGTTACCCGACGATTGTGCTGGTGATGTCCTGGTGTTCTTTGGGATGGCGATGACAGTCAAAGATTTCGATCTCATTGGAAAGCATTGCTCTTCACCAGAGGCACGAACTTGGGTGCGCGCAGTAGTCGCTGCAGCAGTTGTGGTAGGTGCTATAAGCTTCTTCTGTATAAATCAGTGCACAGTGCCTGTAGTCTCTCGTATCTTACGCACTCTCATTTTATGCCCGGTTCTTTCCTTTGTCGCTCAGGCAAAGGCAACGGCTGAGCTAGTTCCGGCAGCTCAAATAGGCGACTCGACCACCGTGCTGGACTGCCTTGCAAAAAAGGCCAACATTGAGACCAAAATGGTGCATGTCATGTTTTATATGTGATGAATTATTGAATATTTTGTTTGATCTGCGTGCTAAAATTTGTTGAGAGAGAGCTTCCTGAGGGGTGCCAAATAAAACGAGGATTTCTGTTTCTCATTTCTGTTATCGTGTCTTTTTATTAAAAAAAAAACTATTATTTTTTTGAAGGGGGGAGGGGGCACAGTACATCTAGTTTATACCCCTCTCGCGCGCATCTTTTTCACCTACTGTTTATCTATTTACTTGTCATTCACATCTTTTATCTTCTCTTCCTTTGTTGTGCCTTTACTGCTTCTTCTATTTGCTTTGCTGCGTCTCTCTCTCTCTGAGTATAGTTTGACGGCTACACAGCGCTCGCTTTGGCCTCGCGCAACGGTCACGCCGCAACTGTGCAGGTCCTGGTGGGAGCAGGTGCTGACAAGGAGGCTAAGGATGAGGTATAAGAGGAATAGAAAAAGTGAGGTGCTGTAGTGGGGAGAACACCATGGCCTCTTGTGCAGGCACTCTGTGCGCAGGTGCTTTTTTCTTCATCTATTTTCGATTGTGAGAGAGCATGGGGTGTCAAATGTAAGAAGGGGGTCTGTCTGACTCTTTCGTGTGGTGCCTTTTTCTTGGTATGGTGGTGAGAGTCAAAAGGATATTGAAAAGTAACTAGAGAAATTATGAAAATTTATTCGTTTCGTTTGGAAAGTGCCATCCCCTTCTTGCCTCAATCGTGCCACACGTGAAATCTAATACTTCTTTCGGTGCCACAAAGGTCATGTTTTGGCAAAGAAATAATGTCAGGATTACTTGCAATTACATACTGATCTTTGTAATCCAATTGGCCTGCGCGTGCACCTACATACATGTCATTTATATATCCCTCACACGTACAAAAACACTCACATTTCCATCCACTCGCCTTTTCTTCATTTCTTACTCACTTCTTCATTTCATATTCAAATATCCTCTTCTCCTCTTCTTTGCATGTTGAACTTGTGTCTCTATGTACGCGTAGGACGGCCGCACAGCGCTCATTTTGGCCTCACAAGGCGGTTACGCCGCAATTGTGCAATTCCTGATGGACGCAGGCGCTGATAAGGAGATTAAAGACAATGTAAGAGATCAATGAAGGATCAAAGACGCGCAAATGTGGTGGTTGAATAGGTCCTAGCTAGAGTCCGGAGGAGGTATCGTGCCCTCTCCTCGGTGTTGCCTGTGCTACATGTGCTCCAGTCTGGCCTTCACCACACCGGATGTGACACTTGAGACTTCGGAATCACAAAGGAAATGCTTCGGCGAAAAAGTGGCGATCGAATTGTGATCTAAGCCATAAATCTATAAACTGGATTTTGTATATTATTTGGTCTATTAGCCCCTGCCTCACACACAAGGAGACACTTTTTTTTTTTTAATCTTCTTTCTTTTCTTTTCATTTCTCACTCACCTTTTCTTCTTCTTTCTTTCTCACTTTCTTGGATTGTGTTATGATCTGTCTATTTGCTGTTCTTCTTGCATGGTGTGTGTGTCTCTCTCTGAGAATAGTTTGATGGCTTCACAGCGCTTATGCATGCCTCGCGGAACGGTCACACTGCCACTGTGAAGGTTCTCCTGGGAGCAGGGGCTGATATAGAAGCCAAGGACAAGGTAAGAAACCATTAGAGAACCTTACAAACGTTGTTTACCTCCTGCAAGACGCTTGTTATCCGCTCTTCCCCTATTTCTTTCATTCATCTTTGGCCTGCATGCCTTCGCGTGCGCCTACATGTAACCTTTTGCTTCCTAGCGCACAGAGGGATATAGTACACTACTTTGCATTCTCTCATCATCGTCTTCTTTCTCGCCTCCCTTTTCTGCACTGCCTGTGCTCTTTCCCTCGGCTTCTTCGCTCGGCCTTGTTGTGGGTCTTCCGTCTAACTCGTCTACAGTTTGATGGCAAAACTGCGCTCATTTTGGCCTCGCGTTGGGGTCACACCAAAACTGTGCAGGTCCTGGTGAAAGCAGGCGCTGACAAAAAAACCAGGGACTGGGTAAGAGAAAGAGAGACAGAGAGAATCAAACACGCACGTATGTGGTTTATGGGAGGTCTAGTTGGAGGCGAAGAGTTAGTATTGTGAAGGCGGCATCATGGCCTCACAACAACGTTGGATAAACTACATACGTATACCCTGTGGTGTTGGGCATGTGCGTTTTTTTCCTGTTGCGTTGCTGCCAAACACGCCCACACAGTTTGGCAAAGCGGCGTTGGACTACGCTGGAAAAAAACTGCCGTGAAGGCCCTCCTTAAGAAATGAGAAAGATACGATTTCACTGCACGGTAAGAACCAAATTCTTGTTTCAATTGTTCGAATACAATTGAAAGCATTCCGTGTAACAAGTAGCGATGAATTTGATCTATAAAGCTATTATCCTCTTTTGTCTTTCTTCTTCCGAAATGTATGATGGAATTCTAATTTTGATGACCTTCGAGCCTAGAAAGGGCTGGACTCGGGAAAGGGCTGTTGCACTAACCCGAACTCTAACTAATACAGACCCTAATGACACAGAAGCCAATGCTGCGGCAGAAGTGAGAATACGCATGCGTTGAGCAAACAAAGCAAGTGCGGAATGGTTCAGGAAGGGGAGAGACACTGGCCAATTTCTTTGTGAAATTGGCAAAAAGCGAGATGGTTTGTGGGTGTTGCGCACTCCGCAGAACAATAAAGAGGAAGGTGCGCGAGCAAAGAGGCTCGTGCTATGCGGAACATGCGGAACAGAAGGATCCATCGTCAAAAATGCGCCTTTCGGCGCGCAAGGTGCCTATTGTTCTTTTCCTGAGCCATAATCGAACTCGAACTAATACAAACCCAAATGGCACAGAAGCCAATGCTGCGGGCAGAAGTGGGAATGCGCGTGCATTGCGCAAACAATGCAAGTGCGGAATGATTCAGGAGGGAGAGGGGCATTGGCCAAATTCAAATTCCTCGGGAAATTTGCAAAAAGCGAGGTATTTGTGGGTGTTGCGCACTCCGCAGAACAACAAAGAGGAAGGCGCGCGAGCAAAGAAGCTCGTGACATGCGGAACACGAGGTCCAGTCGGCAGAGGTCAAAGTGTGCCTTTCAGCGCGCAAGGCGCCTACTGTTCTGCCCCTGATCCATAAGAGGCTTTGACGGGACAGGAACTCCTTCCTCGTCCGCGGAGTGGCAGTGAATAGAAAAGCCCCCCCTCAGAAATACAAACAACATCATGCAAGTGGGCCATAATTGAGAGGCTTTGATCGGACATGAACTCCGTCGTCGTTCGCGGAGTGGCCATGAGTAGGAACCCCCCCCCCTCCCCCACACGAACCACCTCAAACTACCAATAGCATCATATAAGCCGGCCGCTCATGGCCTAGCGACCACTCTAATTCATAGAGCTAAACCCATAAATCTCCCATCAAACGCCACGGTCGCTATTCGTGGTCGTCTTTCAGCATTAACGTTAACTACAATTGGAGAATTAAGCATTATACTTTTTAATTCCTTTGGCCAAAATTATCTCTTGATTAAAAAACTTTGTGTTTTGGGGATTCTTTGTTCTTTAGGCATTAATAGAATGCTCCCTGCTGCGACTGCAAGGGGACATAATTCAAGAGGCCAGTGAGGAAGGCTGCTTTGCTTTTCTTCTCTACCTGTTAGTCTTCTAATTCCAGCCCTTCGGGGCCTGTCTCAGAAAGGAGGAAGACGACAATAACGACGACGGCAACGGCGGCGACGGCAACGGCGGCGACACGGCCACGAGTTCGCAGTAATAGGCCGTAACTGCGTCCAACAGGTCGCGAGTTAGCACTTGGCCACGGGCCCTTTCTTTTCTAGTCCTGGCTTGGAGCACGATGCACAGGGAGCCTAAACCCGAGTTCTAAAACCACAGGTTGCACTCCCAACGGATAACGACAGTTCAAGAACATGTCAGGCATGTTCTGCGAAAATGCAAGCTCTTTTCTGGCTACAAAGCTACAGCACAAAGCTACAAATTACTCCTACAAATATATTTGGGCACCGCAACACAAAAAGAGGTAACCTGAGACCTTCCAGCAATTGAGTCACAAGCGTAATTCGGCTGATGTATCACGTTCATCTTGTCTTTTACTGACATCACAATCTGCTGCATTCACTACGCCATCCTTTTTTCGCCTCCCATCGCAGAACAAGTAATATCATGATTGACAGTCTCAGCGATACAATCACCAACGTACTAAACATCACTGGCAGCCGCTCTGGGGCAAACATCATTGAGAAATCTATGTAAGCGCAAACAAAATCAAGCTAACAATGACCTTTTGTCTCTCTCGTTCTTGATTTTATTTTATTCGTTGTCTTTTTCTCTGTGCACAACTCCAAATTTCTCCCTACACAGTCCCTCTATAGCAATTCCCTGTTTGCTCGTCTCATTGACTTCTACGCTGCCTTAAGAAAATAGCTGAAATATAGCAAAAGTGAGAGGTTGAGTGTGTGTGAGAGAGAGAGAAAAGTTACGTAGATTCAAGTGATGGGTCCGCCCTCTAAAATCTGATTGTCATCTGATGCTCTTTGTCATGCAGACTCAAGAAATAGTATAGTGGCAAACAATCAAATGTTTGACGAACGTGGGCTGCTTTCCATACAGGACATCTTGAATGTTAAGCAGTTAAATCGAGGAAGCACGAGTGGCTCAAGGCGACAGATTCGTTAGTCGGGTACAATAGCAGCTTTGTATGCCATGAATGGCTTAAGAGGGAGATATGAGAGAGCCATTCGTTTCTTTTGTTCCTGAAAGACAACGACGGGAGCAGCCAAATTTTACTGAATTTATCCTCCCCGGGAGGCCGGGAGGCTCCTTTTAACTCTCAAAAACAGGATAGGGGATAAGCGGATAAGCCCTTACTTCCGAAAGATACCCGCTTATAAGCAGCCTTGACTTTACATATGGCGGATAGGTAGGAAATAAAAAGCAAACCCTGGAAATACCTTTGTACTGTATGTATATGTATGCAGAGTACGGTATGCGACTTATAACTATAATTTGTAATTGTAATCTGCAACTCCAAAATAAACTGGTTGAGTGGAAAAGGGGGAAATCCAAGTTTCGTTTGTTCTAGTTCACCGATTCTTAGAGCCCACGTGAATGCCAAACACTTCGCTGCTGCAACAAGGCCCATACCGCGTGCGTGACCACTGGCATTAAGATCGCCAGCTATACGTTTCCCTGGAGCCTGCAAGTGACAAACAGCGGCATTGATTAATCGGCCGACTATTAGGACGACGAGCTCCGCACAAGCTCGTGGTAATTGGCTGTGACGGTGTCCACCAGGTCGCGAATCAGCGCCTGACCATGGGCCATTTCTGCGGTGGTCTTGGCGCGGAGCACGAAGTGCAAGGAGCTGGACCCCAACCCCAAGCTCGATTTCTTCAAGAGGGCAGAGACCCCCGAAGCCCGCTTCACGTGGATCATGTTTTTGCCGCTCTCCCCCACCAGCGCCGCGCGCACGTACTCGAGGTGGCCCGTGGCGCACGCTTCTTCGGCCACGTCCACTTCCACCATTTCGGTGACTTCTTGAGGGGCGCCGCTCCGCACCGCTAAGGACGCCAGCGAAGCTCCGTTCCCATTGCTAGCGCCGCCACTGCCCAGCCCACCGCCGCCTCCGCCGCCTCCGCCGCTGCTGCCGTGGTGGCTCCCGTTGAACCCGCTCCCCCCGCCACCACCTCCGCCGCCGTGGCTGCTAGAGGGCGTCTTCGGAGACGGCAACGGCAGGGCAAAAGGGTCAGCGAGCCGGTCTGCTGGATGGGAGTGGTGGCTGCTACTGCTCACCCTGCGGCTGCTACTGCTACCGGCGTTGCCGTAAGTCGAGCTTGGCCTTCCCTTCCGCGATAGTAGGTCTTCGGAATGGCCAGCACTTGAGCCGCTCTTTGTTGACGCCTTGTGGTCATTGTCGTGGCGAGTACCGTCCTTAGAACTAGGGTGATTGGAGCGGTGACGATGGTCGCCAGAGTAGTTGTTCGATTGGCGCTGGCTGGACGGGTGGCTGTTCGCTTGGTGGTGTTGGGCTCGGCCTTGAGACACTTCGAGCCACGTGGCTAAAATTTGGCGCAACAAAGTGGCAATGCGGTCGAGGCTGCTCGCTGTACTAGTGGCATCTTTGGCGTTGGTGGCCCCCAAAAGAAGCAAACTTGAAGTCACGCCGCGGTCGTTGAGGTCGATGCACTCGCGCAAATCGTTCACCCATGGGCACACCTGATGACGAAGGCAGCGACGGGACAGCGGGCAGAAGAGCAAAGCGATTAGAACTCTACATATTTCATACCAGGAATTGAACTTGAATTTTACAATTAATAAAGCGAAGCGCGCTTTGTTTACAATTACACTTGATGGCAGGTTTTCATGTTCTCACCTCTCGGCGCAGGAACTGGTCGATGCGCGACTCCCGCAATTCAACGGCCAGATCAGCGAAGACGTGGCTGGCCAAGCCCCCTTCTGCACCGTTGCTGCTGCCACCGCCCTGAGCACTCAGCAAGCTCTCCACGGCGGCTACGTCTCCAGCTCGCACGGCCGCGGAGAGCAAACGCCGCTGCTTGCCCAGTTTGGACACGTTCGAGGCCACCACGCTCGGGTCTGCGGACGAGGATGCTGGTGACAACGGTGTCAGCGAAGGTAAAGGCTTCGACGAGGTCACAGAAGAAGGAGGAATGCCTGCTGCGTGTTCACCGTTCGAACGGCCGTTTCCGACCTGTTGGTGGTGACTGCTGCTGCTCTGGTTGCTGCTGCTGAAGCCGCTTGCGTTGCCAGCACCAGGGCCATGACGAGAAGAAGAAGAAGAAGAAGAAGGAATCGAAGAAGAAATTGCTGCCACGAGCGAGGACGATGATAGCGGCGGCGCGGGGTGAGCTGCTGCTCCAGCGTCGGTTGTATGAGTACCGCCTTGCCGTCCTGCCGCTCCTTCGTGACCTGCGCCGCCACTAATGCTGCTGCTGCTGCTGCTGCTGCTGCTGACGACACTGGGTGGTGGCCGCAGCACTTTTTTCTTGAGCGGGATGAGGTTCGGTGCGCGCGGCGGTGGCAGCTGCTTTGGTTTATCCTCATTGCCGGCCTCTGCTGAAGTTTCACCATTACTGCCCTGTTTGTTCACATTTTTGGTGTCGCGGCCCTTTCCGTCCATGGACGCAAAGTCTTCATCGTCTTCGTCGTCTTCATCACTCGAATCTTTGAGCTGATTGGCGCGAGCACGGCTGCTTTTCTGAGCGTGCCCATTGGCTTTTCCTTCATTGTCACCACCTTCCTCATAATCTTCGTCGTCGTCATCATCGTCGCTGACGGTGCCCTTGCTTTTCCGCTTGCCTTTGGTTTTGCCCTCCTTGAGGTCGGCCTCGAACTGCTCGACTAAATTTTCGCACAAGATGTTGGACGCGGGCTCCCAGGTGTTGTCCTTGGGGTCGTCGTAGCCTTCCCACTTCACCAAGTACTCACGCTTGTTCGAAGCCAAAGTGCGCGCATCGAGAATGCGGTCGACGAGGTAGCTGAAAACAACAACGCCACCGTATAGCATTAGAGGCATTAAAAGGCACGCGAGAGAGAAAGAAGCAAAAGGAAGAAGAAGAGAAACATCAGAAAAGGCGAAAGAGATCGAAGTAAAGTAAAGCCAACGCTTTAAAAAAAACGAAAACACTTATATAAAGAAATAAATGCGAGAGGAAGTAAAAAAGCAACAAAAAAAGTGCAAGATACAAGTACAAGAAAGTGAACCAAAGAAAGACTTACACGTCAGTGCCTTCAGACGAAAGCCGCCCTTTCTTCGACGCAGTAGCTTGGTCTTCTTTGTTCTTCCCGTCCTTCACAGAACTTGAATTGGCACCTTTGCTGCTGTTGCTGCTGCCTTTCTTGCCACTATTTTCGTTCTTAGGCTCCTCAACATCTTGAGAACTCGGTGGTGGTGGTGGCGGCGCAATTCCGTAAAACGCCGCGAGCTCGGCGGGCGGCAGAGCGGTCGTTGCCACGCCGTGACCAGGCCGCCGCTTGACGCGAATCCCGTCGGGACCGAGGGCGGTGCTGACGGGCACGGGGGGTGGAGCAGCAGCAGCGGCGGCGGCTGATTTGCGCTTTCGCCGACCGCCGGTGGGGGCGCCTGTTCCCGAAACCCCTGTAGCGGACGACGAACACGACGACGATGACGACGACGAAGCCAACGACGACGAGGACGGTGCTTCCGGTGCCAAGGTCCCCGCGGGGCTCCGAATCGCCCACTTGCCCTCGGGGTCCTTGGAGGATGACGTCGGCGGCAGGGCTCCAGGCGCGAAGTCTTCTTCGTCCGACTCGTCCGAGGACGATCCATCCATGGCTCCTGCACTACTCGTGGTGGCAGCGGCGCCAGCTCCCCCTTTCTTCGCCCTTCGAGGCGAGGTGGTGGTTGAGACTGCCGCCAGGGCAGCGCCCAAACTTTCGGCCGCGGATTGAGCGTCACTTTTGGCAGCAGCGACAGCAGCAGCGCCGAAGCTCGATGATGCCTTGTCGTGCGGCAGCAGCGCATGCGGCGGGAAGCGGTCGGGCGCAGTGGAAGGCGGCGGCTCAAGCCCCACGCAACGGCACCACTCGTGCAGCAGCCGCCGCACCGCCCAGTTTGGCACCAGCGCCGGAGCCGCGCTTCCGCCATGGTGCGGTCCCTCAGAAAAACGGCTGCTGCCACTGCCTCCGCGGCGAGAGCTACTGCTGTCGTGTTGCGAAGGGGCACTGCTGCTGCTGCTGCTGCCCTTGGCGTGCTTCATGGCTAAGTTGTGCCCGTCACTATTGCGCCCGTCGCCGCCGCTTCGACCTCCTCCTAGGTCCCGGTCCCGGCTTCGGTCTCGCCCTAGCTCGTCTCTGCGCCCCCTGCTCTCATCGCCGCCGTAACCACCGCCGTAGCCGCCGCTGCTGCTAATGCTGCGGCTCATGCTAGGGCTGCGGTCGCGATATGCGGCGCTGTGGTACGGTAAAGAGCCGTGACCTAGCCTCGCTTCAAGAGCACTACGGTTGTAGGTGTGGCCGTCGTAGGCGCTGATCACTGCTTCAAACATGAGCTTTGCGAAAGAAACGTCCCACAGAGGAAGCGAAGGGAAGAAAGATTTTGTTAAAAGTGTTTCCAATGAGAAACAGCAAGAGGCTTGAAAGAGATCAGAGGTAAGCTAAGTGACACTAAGCATATAAACTACGCCAGCAAACACTATGATCATAAACTACGCCAGCAAACACTCACCTTGTTGCTGATGGGGCACAGGAGCGCTGGTGGTACATCTTTCGCTGCGGAGTCGTCGTACCGGATGCAGCTGCGGGAGTGGCGGCGGTGGGCGCGCAAGTGCACCATGCGGTCTCGCTTGCTTCGGCACAAAGCATCGCACTTGGGCCACGGGCACATGTACTGCCCTTCGCCGTTGGGCCCGATCCAGCTGTCGCCGCTTGTACACGAACCCTGTGCATCCGCACCAGCACCAGCGGCAGCGGTGGTGGCAGCAGCTGAGGAGTCCACCTGCTGCCGCTGGCTAGGTGACGCACCGTGCCATGTTTGCTGTTGTCGCTCGTGTGCTGAAAGGTTGCCACTCCTGGGGGCGGAGCTTCCTAGACTTCTGGCACTGCCTCCTGCATGTCTTGGCATTGCCCCCTTCTCAAGCGAGCTTGTGTTAGCTCCTCGTGCTTCAAAGGGTGCACCTTGACCCTCATTTTTCTGAGAGGCAACCGTCGAGCGCACATGTCAGTGGTTATGGATTGCAGAATAAATTAGTAACGAGGCCATGTGCTTCATAGCGCAACTCGCATAATACGTTCAACGCAACTATTCTATCCAATTGAATATAAATAAGTACTGTACATGGCTGTGTGCCTTCATGTCAGTTTGAATTTTCTCGCCCTACGAATTTGAATCGTGTAGGAACACGAGCCAAGCATGCTAAAATGTTGGTAACGCAACATACTGAAGCCTAGCAGATAACTTTGTAACTTACCTCTTTTTCGAACCCACTTGCGCTTAAAGGCGCTCGTGGCGAACGCTGTCGTCTGTAGCGCGAGAAAGCAAGCATGTGTAAAAAGAATAGCACTAATACAGTTGCTCTAGCTAGTAACGCAAACGCTACTTACATTTCGCTATCCATCAGATGACCGTCCAAATTACTATTTCTATCAGGCACGCGTGCAATCTCTCGAAGCATTCACGGATTGTGGCGGCTCTCGAGCAACTGTGCAAGCCACAAGCCCACGCGGACACCCGACAAGCCTCCTTGTGGTGGCGAAAGTGGTGAGCTTTTGAAGACGAATGCACACAAAAACTTTTCCTGACCACCCTGTATACTTATATATGGTTTTGAAACGAATAATGTGCACTAATGTAGTATATGAAAAGGAAAGTGTGAGTCAGCAAAGCGAGCAAACAGCTAACAGCGAATAGCTTTTTGACTACTACGAGCTCGAGTAGCAGGCGGACTAAAACTCTTTCCATCAGTACTCCTGGTTCTACTAGTGCTGCTCCTTTTTATTGATGGGAAACAAGCTTAGTACACCGGCACCAGTTGCGGGAGCCAGTGCCCCTGAGAGTGCTCAAGTGCCTGCTGCCTCTAAATCTCCAGCTGGATCATCCGTCGCGGAATGTCCTGTGTCAGAGGAGACCCGGCAGGCTTGGGCCTTTCGCTGGGGTGGCAAGAAGGAAACAGCTGACGCAGCAGGCCTCAATCCAAAGAACAACATGCCTTCTACACCTCTGCAGGACGCTGCTCCAGGCCAGGCTGCCTCTCTAGACACGACGCGGGTCAAAAGCACCATTCCCAAAGGCGACGCCGCTGGCGCCAGCGCTGGCGCCACGTGGGAGTACCCGTCGCCGCAAATGTTTTGGAACGCCATGGTGCGCAAGAACAAAACGAGCGGGGCGTCGGAAGGCGACATGGACATGGTGGTCGCCATTCATAACAACATGAACGAGTCAACCTGGATGTCAGTGCTGGCCTGGGAAGCACTCAGCACCGGCCAACCGTCGAGTCAGGTGAAGGCCGAACCACCGAAGCTCCTGAGGTTCACAGGCCGCCCGCACGATACCTCGCCGAAAGCCCTGCTGAAGCAAGTGGTGCTCGGTTGCCCGCTGCCTTTTGACCGGCACGACTGGGTAGTGCTGCGCGATGATGGCGAGGAAGTGCGGTGCGTCTGCTCATCGAATGCTGTTTTGGGAGTGAAGCTTGATTTGGGGAGGCGTTATCAGAGGAAGGGTTTTGAACTGATGCAAGAGGGCCAGGAAGAGGTTTAAAATGGTTTCTGGACAGCGATGTGCCTGATCAAATATCCTCCCATTGTTGCGCTGAACTTTCTCTCAATTTTTCTGTCGACTTCGCTTTTTTTTTTCCTTTTTGTTTTGTTGTTTCGTTGCTTTGTACCTTTTCACCGACTTCAATCCTTCCTATCCCTCCTTTTTACATTTCTTACTCTTACTTCGGTGGGAATTGTCGTTCTTGTTGTCTTTTGTCGCGGCCAGTTACGTGATCGATTACTACCACGACGACAACGGCGTTGACGCGGACGGTGCGCCGAGCTTGCACGACACGCAGTCGGTGAGGTCCATCGTGGTCGACGTGCGGCCGGCCCTCGATACCCCCCATGCCTTGTTCAACCGCGTCGTGAAAATGCCCTTGGCCAGCGTGCTGGCGCCCGACCAGCCGCTCGACGACTTCATGCACTTGCCGCTGACCCAGCCGCGCGACCGGCCGGGCGCCCACAAGTACGGCCCCGCGGACGACGGAGGAAGCGAAGCTGGGTGGGGCAAAAAGCTTGCCGCCACGGTGGCCAGCTGGGGCATCATGCCGCGCGCGGACACTACAGATGGGCAACGGCTAACGCCCAACGGATCGATGGCGAAAGTGGCGGCGCAAGCCAGAGCTGCAGGCACTGAAGCCGAGAAAACCACTGCGGCGCTGGAGCAAGGGCGCTTGTGGAAGGAACCCGGGCTGCCTCCTGATCTCGCAGCGGTGCGTGAATAGAAAAAGGAAAGAATGTTGAGAATACACAGAAAAAAAGTGGCCTAGTAGACGCACTTGCGATCTCTTGAATCTGTTGACCCCCCCCCTCTTTTTTTCTCCCTGTATTTTCATCCTTTCACTTGTTCAGGTGAGCGAGCGCCTGGCGGCTGCCTGTGGCGGTTGCCGCGCGCGCGCCGACGGGTGCCAGGGCGAAGAAGACTGCAGCCGGGCCTACATGGCGCTGACTTACTGCACGGCCCAGATTGTATGCGAGCCTGCGGTACGTGCCTTACGAAAGAAGGAGAAAGAGATGCATTTTTTTCTTCTCAGTTTGTTTGAAAAGCAACGGTTCCATAGTTTCTCGATTGATTCCTCTTCCAGCTCTTCTTTTTGGTAGAACTGGTCGTACTGGATTGCTTCCTCTCTCTTCTTGACCATGTTGCTACTCTTCGATGTTGTTGATCCATCTTCCCACATGTGTCTTCTTTTCAAAAACTTCTTCAACTTCAGGCTGCAGCGTTTGAAAAGGGTCTGGAATCAGGCGCTTCCGAAGAGCAGCTGGAGCAGCTCTACAGCCGCATGGTCGAAGGTGTGGGGGCGTTTGAGAGTGAGGCGAAACGGGCAGTGCAAAGAAACCAGCAGGGATTGGTGAAATGAGGGACAAAAAATTATGGCGAAGCGATGAAACTGGTGAAAGTTTTAGACTCTGCCGGCCCCCAGCCGAACTACGAGGGATGCTTAGATATTAGGTATTACCATGCGCTTTTCTTTGGAACCATTAAAAAGGGCATGTGCGCCTGATTAGCTTCATAGGTTCTGTTGGCGCTGCTTTGCTTTTCTTCTCTACCTGTTAGCCCTCTAATTCCGGCCCTTCGGGACCTGCTTCAAAAAGGGCGCATAATAAGTCTCCAAAAATCACCGAAAGAAACAGCCCACTCCGCATTCCGCTCTGTAAACCGAAGTAGCTGCCAGCGACCGATTGTAGGCTGCCGGTCGGGCCCCGGGCGCTATACACAAAACAAAAGACAAGAGATAAAGCTAAAAGCATTCTCGCAAGCCGCGCCCTTCGTTTTTCTTCGTTATGACCCCACCGTCGCGACCCAGGTGCCCGCGCGCAGTCAAGCGACGCGCATTCGCACAACCACAAGATAAAAGACTGCTGACCACATTCAACCACTGATCACAGACGCGGACGCAGACGCAGACGCACGCACAATCCCCCTGCACTCCATTTGGAAGTGCACCCCGCCTCGAGATTCGAGGCAAGGGCGTGTACCCCCCTCCCGAAGGGTAAAAAGAAAAATTCAATGGGACTGCTGTTCTGACATGAGTACATTGTTGGTCACTTCCATGTGGCAAACAATATTTTGTGCTTTCGCGAATCGTGTCGGCTCCTGAATCGCAGTCCCCGAATATAATATACTCGTTGTGATATGCTGTAGTTGGCTCTTCGTTCTTGTTTCTTCTGTTCTTCTGCTCGTGCTGGCAACTGCCACTGCTGTTGCGCCTCGCGGGCACAGCTATTGGATGCAGGCTCCGCTGCTCCATCAGCTGTGCGGATTGATATCGCTTCGCACCTCACAACTTGCTGGCATAGTGCGCTTTGGCACACTCAGCAACACAAGTAGCCGAACCGGTGCTCCACTTCGATGGTAACTAACACTAATACTAATAAACAGGCAAGTCTGGGTATTTGGGGGAAATGCATGCATTTGGAAGTGCACCCCGCCTCGAGATTCGAGGCAAGGGCGTGTACCCCCCAGCACACATACACCCCCATATACCCAACTTCCTCGTTAGAGGCCAAGGGCGTGCGAAACCTTGAGCCGCTCACCAAAAGCCGACGATTTTACCACGTAAACCACGCCGGAGAAGTCGCGCCTGCAAAAGGTTACGCCTGCAAAGGCGCTGGATATATCCGTAGTGCAATCCACTTGCAGCTGCATAGATAAATCTATAGTCCTTAATTGACACGTAAAGAGGCGATCAATCTCCACAATCCCCAATCCCCCTGGGCCGTATCCCCCAAAGATCAAAGATGCAGTACTGTTGACTGCCTAGTCTAGTCTAGTTAATACTCTCCCAAAATCAAGGAAAGGCAAGTACACAGCAGTCACAGAGGCACATAAAGAATGCACTAGAGCTGCATACTGTAGTACAGATATGGATATGTGTATGCTCGTGAAGGGAATTATACTTATAGGGGGAAATGAAGATAGGATTTATCTGGGGAGGATATATATGATAATACACCATTGATTAGACAGATTTACTGCCCCAAAGAAGCGGAAATAGCCAGGGTTCAGTTCGAACGACAGACGACAGGGAGTCCGGGAGTCGTTTAAACACAACCTATCCTGGATTCAACACCGCGCACTGCGTATCGTTGCTTAATCCAATTTCCAATACCTTGAACTATGCAGAATGATTGAAGTGAGCTTTATACCCTCTAGGAGCTTCAGCTCCGTAGGAGAACTCTATAAAGCTTGAGAAAGGAAGGATCAACAGATTAGACAGACTGGTGCTACTACTTACACAACAGTACAGTACAGTAGTGTTCTCTCCTCTTTCCCCGAAATATCTTGGCAAGATACAATGATACTACAACAGCTTGAAGAGCGAGTGGTCGAGTAGGTCTTGTTGGTCGAAGCTCCAAGCGCTGTCTAACTGGTCGACGAGTGTTCGAGTAAAGAGAAGGAACGACAATCGTAATAGCTCGGTTGGCGCTCTGATTGATACTTGTCTTGGTACTTCAAAACATCGAGAATCATTTCTCTTCGATTCAGTGATGTCTAACAACGCCGTAAACCCACATTCATTTCAAGGCAAAGTTGCTCGCGCGAATCCAAATCTAATCTGTACAGCTAAAGCCGATGCGGTTCGCGTGATAACTGTCAAAGATTTACTCCAGACAAAGCTGCGCATACCCATATTTCAACGTCGGTACTGCTGGGCGCGTGAGCAATGGCGCACTTTGCTCGGAGATGTGAGCAAAGTTGCCAAGGGCCTCAAGTCAACACATGCCCTCGGCCGTATCACATGTGCCGTAAAGCCTGACAGCCCCTACGAAGGACTTGTAATTGATGGCCAACAAAGGCACACCACTTGTGTTCTTCTTTTAGCTTCATTGCGTGATGTTATGCTGCAGCGCAACCCTTCTGAGTCCATTATTGCCGATATCAATCGACTCCTGTTCCCGGACCATGCAGCTTTAGCCTCATGGACTTCCTCAAAGCTGGCGGCTTCTTTGGAGACAAAGAAGACCATCTTGGTCGACGAGGGTGAAGAATTGTCATTCGCTGCTGTTGTGCCAACCTACTGTGACCGTGCCTCATTCTATGTGGCCACACTGCCACCCGACTTGGCTCCTGCCGGCATCAGCTGCTCTCAAAGCAATCCTAGCACGAGGTGCAGCAGCGGTAATAGCAGTATGCATGAGGTGCATGGCGGTAGTGCCAAAAGTTTGCAGCAATCTGTGGCTTGGCGGCGGCCAGCTGAAGCGAAAGCGTACTTCTTGCAAGAACTGCAGTCGAGGAACGATGAGGAGCTTCGTGCTCTTGCGACCGCCATGCTTGGGGGCCTCCAGTGGCTTTATTTCCCCATCACGATAAGCTCGAACTCAAACTCCACCGACGGCACAGATGACTTGGCCATAATCTTTGAGAGGCTGGCGCAGCGCGATGCAACCTGCTGCCGCCCACATCGCCGGTCGGAGTACGCGGATATGGGGGCAGCTGACTTCGTTCGCAATCTGGTATGCACGCTGTGATCTAATATACTTCAACAACAACCTAGGATTGCTGTGTCCAAATCTTACGCGCATTTTTTTAAAATCTTCGCTCAAGACGAAGTTCACAATTTTTTCTATTTTGCTTCTGTCTGTCTACTTTGTTTGCCGCAAGGTGCTCGGCTCTTTTTCGGATGAAGCCACCTCTATTTCAGTATACAAGCGCTTATGGCTTCCCCTAGAGCAAGCTGCTGCACTGGCGGCCGACGCTGCTAGTCCTTCTGCCATTAAAAGCAACGGAGTAAGGAAAGATGGTGGAGTTGCGGTTGTGCTTGAGGATTTTCTTGAAGCTTTTTTGGCAGAGCAGGCGTTGCCTGAGGCTGCTTGTACTTCGGCCAATGCAACCTCAAAATATTCCGCAATGCCGACATATGTAGGGGGGCAACTTTACGCCCAGTTTCGCGCTTGGTTTGAAAATGCTCTCAATGATGCCACCATTGCAGCAGATGAGCCTACTTCGGCGCAGGCCATCGATCGTACTCTCCTTGCAGCTGGGTCTACTTCTCGAGACGGATCCGCGGCAACTTTGCGAATCAACGAGAACGACGCAATTG